>Ga0209759_1000039_pt1 | contig 256444 bp, 218 predicted proteins | sample AraplaCL_Col_mMS_FD_184261 | JGI IMG/M metagenome (GOLD analysis project Ga0209759, IMG submission 184261) | Arabidopsis root microbial communities from the University of North Carolina, USA - plate scrape CL_Col_mMS (SPAdes) (version 2) | ecosystem: Host-associated > Plants > Roots >... | reverse complement strand
TCGCCGCCCTCCCACGCGCCAGCGGCTCGAATTTCCGCCCGAACCGTTGTTGATGTGATTCATGTATTCGATGCCCGCGTCGAGCCGGCCATAGAGCGTCACGCTCGTTTGACCGTAGGCGAGCGGGCTGACTACCGCGAGTGCGGCCACCAGTTTCGTATGTCGTCTCATTGTCCCGCCATGATTTCTTGTGATGTTTTCTTGACCTGTTCTGGCGACGCCGGGCCAGCAACGCACAGACCACGCACTCCGCAGACCGAACGCCACGCATTGCCGCCGAACTATAGGTGATGCGGGCTTCAGCCTCTATCTGTTTTACGCAATAGACTCTTGCGACGCACGCACGCCGCTTTTTCCCGCCGTGGCGCAAACCGGCGAATCGAAAGCCGGCCAAGTTAAGATAGCCGCTCAATCAGCATGAGCCGCGCGGGTCATCCTGCCGGCCCCCTGACGTGCCACCTTTCGTGCCACCTTTCGTGCCACCTTTCGTGCCATTTTTCCTGCCGGATTCCGATGAACGCGCCTGATCTGATCGAAGAACAACACCTTGGCCTCTATCGACGCACGACAGAAAGCGCCGTGGAGTGGTGGCGCGTGAGCGTCGCGGACCGGCCGCAGACCTACCGGCTCGAACACGGCGTCGATCACGGCGAGCGGCACGGCGCCGTCGATCTCGATCTGGTTGTCGATGCCGAGAACCTGCGCGCCAAGCTGAAGAAATGGCGCCGCGAAGGTTTCGCGCTGCAAACCGCCGACGACACGGACCTCGCTCCCGGGTCCGAGCGCGACGAATTCATGCCGCAATTGCGGCGCGCCGCGGCGCACGCGCGCGCGGCAAGGCGGGATGAGACGCCGCGCGAAGCGACGACCGTGCGCATCGGCGGTATTGACGTGCCTTGCGGCGCCGGCCACCCGCTCGTGCCGCGCGTGAACCCGGCGTACCTGTTTTCCGCGCGCTTTGACAACATTCTCGAAGACATCGCCGAAAACAGGCGCGTCATGCTGATCGGGCACACGGGTGCCGGCAAGACAAGCCTGATCGAGCAGGTCGCCGCGCGCTCGCAGCACGGCGTGTTGCGCTCCAACATGAACGGCCAGACCACCGTCGGCGACTTCGTCGGCTTCTGGACGGTCAAGGGCGGCGAAACGCTGTGGGTCGACGGCGTGCTGCCCACGGCGATGCGCGAAGGTCTGTGGCTGATCGTCGACGAAATCGACTTTGCCGAGCCGTCGATCCTCGCCGCGCTGACCGCGGTGCTCGAGCCGCACGGCCGTCTCGTGCTGAAGGAGAAAGGCAACGAGATCGTCGCGCCCCATCCGTCGTTCCGGCTCTTCGCAACCGCCAACGCGGTGGGCGCCATGAGCCAGTTCCGCCATCTGTATCAAGGCGCGAATCTGATGAACGAGGCGTTTCTCGACCGCTGGCGCGTGTATCTGCTCGACTATCTGTCGCCCGCCGAAGAGACCGACGTGCTGGTGCGCACGCTCGGGCCGCACATGACGCGCCCGCTGGCCGTCACGCTCGCCGCCATTGCCGCCGACTGCCGCGCGGCCTTCGCGCGCGAGGATCTGTCGAGCGCGTTCTCCACGCGGCGTCTCATCGACTGGGCGGAACTGATGCTACGCACCGGCGACCCCGAGCGCGCGGCCGGCCCTGCGATCTACGCGAAGGTGAGCCCCGAAGATGCCGCGCTGATTCGCGGCATCATCCGCCATCACATCGCGCCGGCAGGCTGACGCCCGCATGAACGCCCGCCATGCACTGCGCGACGCACGCGGCTTCGCGTTCGAATCGACGCTCGGCAAGATTGCGCGCGTGCTGACCGGGCAGTACGGCGTCGCGGTCGTATTCAGTCCCGACGGCCCGCGTGTCGAACCCGGCCGCATTGTGATACCCGACTACGCGCTGGAAGGCGGCGTCGAGCGCGACGTGCTGATCGGCTACCTCGATCTGCTGGTCGCGCGGGCAAAACATGCGTCGCCCGGCGAACTCGACGCATTGCCGCGAGGCGTCACGGCCAATCTGGCACAGGTGATCGACGATCGCCGGGTGTGCGCGCAACTGCTCGACGAATATCCGGGCGCGCGCTGGTTCATCGGCACATTGCGCGTCCATGCCGCCGAGCGCGCGCGTCTGCGCTGGCCGAAACTGCATTGGCGCGACCGGCTCGTGTGGCTTGTCGAGCGCGCCTTGTGGGACGAACAACCCACCGCCGCCGAGGCGAGGCACTCGCTGCTCGCCGCCCTGCATGCGGCCGGCGACATCCTCACGCAGGCGCGCGCGAGCGGCTCGACCGCAGACAGCATCGACGCGGCGCACGCACTGGTCGCGCGGGTGCGCGCCTTGTCGGCGGGCGACGTCAACACAATGACCTTTACGGCCGGCCCGGTCGAGGATATCGACACGGACACGGCGCCCTCGTCCGCGCCATTCGACGATTCGCCGCTGCCGGACGCCGACCTCGCCGATCACGCGGACGAGGCGGACAACGTCGCGACCTCGCCGCCTGCGGACAAAAGCCGCGGCGCGCAGTCGGAGCACGCCGTCGGCATGGCGCAGACGCTGGCCGGCGCACAGCAGCCATCCCGTGACTCGCACGACGCGACAGGCGGCCCGCGAGGTTTCGCGCGGCCGCAGCTGTCGCTGCCGCTCGCGACCGAGTTCGATGAAATCACCGACCTTACCGGCCAGGGCGACAGTGGCGCATGGCGTGAATTGCGGGCGCGCGCGCGCGCGGACACCGCACCGCTGAAGGACAAGCTGGAGCGCGCGCTCAGCGCCGACGAGCGCATCCGCTGGCGCCGCGAGCAGGAGCGCGGCGAGCTCGACCGCACGGCGCTCGCGAGGCTCGCGACTTCGCCGGGCTACCGCACGCCGTTTCGCACGCAGCGGCCGTCCAAAGGCCGCGACGTGGCGGTGACGCTGCTGATCGATCGCAGCGGTTCGATGGCGGGCCGCAAGATCGAACTCGCGCGGCTCTGCGCCAGTGCCTTATGCGATGCGCTCACGCAGCTATCGTTCGATTGCGAGGTGCTCGGCTACTGCTCGCTCGAATCGGCGCCGATGCGGCAACTCTACGAGCGGCAACGCGCGGCCGGCGCGGATTTGCGGCGCTACAACCGCTTCGTCGAACGCCTCGATCTGAAGGTCTACAAGCGCTTCGGCGCGACCGATATGAGCGGCATTGCCGCGCTCGACTGTGGTCACGAGAATCCGGACGGCGAGGCGCTGGCCTGGGCGGCCGCGCGGCTCGCGGACCATCCCGCCGGGCGTCGCATCCTGATGGTGTTCTCGGACGGCTATCCGTCAACCGGCGACGGCGACCCGCAGGTGCTGCGCAGCGATCTGCGCGAACGCGTGGCGGCAATCGGCCAGCGCGGCATCGAGCTCGTCGGCATCGGCGTGTTGACCGATGCCGTCGAGGACTTCTATCCGCACAACGTGGTGGTGAGCCGTCTCGCGCAATTGCCGTCGACGGTGTTCTCGGTGCTGAGCTCCATGCTGCTCGTGCGCTGACGCGACGCGAACCTGTTGGCGGGTTTCATGCTCAACGGCTCACCGCCGGTGGCATCGTCGCAATGGGAATCAGGAATTCGGAGAAGCCGGTCAGCATGATCTGCACGCCGATGCACAGCAACAGAAACGAAGAAACGCGCATGGCCACCTTGGTGCCTTCGGCGCCGAGATACCGGGCGAACACCACCGAGCGGCTGTAGACCAGATACACGGTCAGCGCAACCGCGAGTGTTATCACGACCGACGCAATGCCCGACAGCACGAACTCGGAAAGCTTGTGCGTGCGGTTGGCGGTCAGCGCGATGGCCGTGGCGATGGAGCCGGGCCCGGTGGTCAGCGGAATCGTCAGCGGGAAGAACGCCCGCGCCTTTGCATTTTCGGCGTCCACGCGCTTCACGCCCGGCTGCTCGGCGGGCTGCGTGTCGGGCGCATTCAGCATCTGCCAGCCGCCCACCGCGACCGCGAGGCCGCCGCCGATGCGCAGCGCCTCCATCGAAATGCCGAAGAAATGCAGGATCGGCGTACCGATGAAAAACGCCACCAGCAGCACGCAAACGACATTGATCGCGATCTTTCTCGCGAGCGCCGTGCGTTCTTCGGTCGTCAGCGAAGCGGTGCGGTCAAGAAAGACAAAGGCCACGCCGATCGGGTTGATGATGCTGATGAGCCCCGTGAAGCCAAACAGAATGTCCGAGATCAGACTTTCGACCATATGCGATCCGTATCGAGCGGCCGCCCGGGCATTGCGACTGCTGCGGGGCGTGCCGCGCCGTGTAGTTGAACCGGAGGCGCGAAACCTCCAGAGCCTGCGTACGCTGCGTGGCCAGCATCATATCGCGGCGCGATATAAATTCATGGAAAAGGCGTGCCGCTCGGGCATGCACCGCGAGTGCCCGATCGCGGCGCTCGCGCATTGCAACGCAGCAACAGGTCGCGGGCGCCGCGCCGATCGATGCGCACGCAACTTTCAGACAGCCTACATTTTTTTGAACTACTTTACGTGACGGAAGCATCCGGCATACAGTCGCGAGCGAAGCTGCACTTTCAACGAGACGTACTCACAGTTCGAGGAGTTGCCCCATGTTGCTTCGTGTACTCGCCGCGCTGCCGTTCATCGGCATTCTGCTCGGTGTTCCGTTTGTGAACCGCGTCGAGCCGCTCCTGCTCGGCATGCCGTTCGTGCTGGGCTGGATCGTCGCGTGGGTAGTGTTGAGTTCGATCATCATGGCGATCGTCTATCGTCTGGACCCGTCGAATCGGCAGATTGCGGCCGATAGCGAGGAGGTCCGCCCATGAGCGCACTCGTCATCATTGCAGCCATCACGCTGTTTGCGCTCTTTCTCGGCGTGCGCGCGAAGCATGGCCACGACATGAGCCTCGAACAGTGGACCGTGGGCGGCCGCAGCTTCGGCACCGCCTTCGTGTTCCTGCTCATGGCCGGCGAGATCTACACGACGTTTACGTTCCTCGGCGGCAGCGGCTTTGCGTACGGCAAAGGCGCGGCCGTCTATTACATTCTCGCGTACGGCACGCTTGCGTACATTCTGTCGTACTGGATGCTGCCGCCCATCTGGCGTTTTGCGAAACAGCAGCGTCTCGTGTCGCAGCCGCATTTCTTTACCCGCAAATACGACAGCCCGGCGCTCGGCACGCTCGTCGCGCTGGTCGGCGTGGCCGCGCTGATTCCTTACCTCGTGCTGCAGTTGAAGGGCCTCGGCATTATTGTCGCGACGGCTTCGTATGGCGCGATCTCGTCGACGGCCGCCATCTGGATCGGCGCCGCGGTCGTGACCGCGTATGTGATCGTCTCCGGCGTGCGCGGCTCCGCATGGAACTCGGTCGTCAAAGACCTGCTGATTCTGGCGATCGTTCTCTTTCTCGGGATCTATCTGCCGCTGCACTACTACGGCGGCCTCGGCGAGATGTTCCATGCCATCGACACGGCCCGTCCCGGCTTCCTGACGTTCCCGGCGAAAGGCTCGAGCGTGACTTGGTTCCAGTCCACGGTGCTGCTCACGGCACTCGGCTTTTTCATGTGGCCGCATACGTTCGGCTCGATCTTCACCGCGAAAGACGAGCGCATCTTCCGCCGCAACGCGATGGTGCTGCCGCTCTACCAGCTGATTCTGCTGTTCGTGTTCTTCGTCGGCTTCGCGGCCACGCTGAAAGTGCCGGGGCTGAAAGGCGGCGACATCGACCTGTCGCTGTTCCGTCTTTCCTTGCAGACCTTCGACCCGTGGTTCGTCGGTGTAATCGGCGCGGCAGGCATTCTGACCGCGCTGGTGCCGGGCTCGATGATCCTCACGTCGGCATCCACGCTGCTCGCAAACGACGTGTATCGCGGCATGGTGAACCGCAATGCGTCCGACGCCGCGGTCGCGAATCTCGCGCGCATTCTCGTGCCTGTCGTCGCGCTGGTGGCGGTCGCCTTTACGCTGCACGGCGGCGAAACCATCGTGGCCTTGCTGCTGATGGGCTACAGCTTCGTCACACAGCTCTTTCCGGCCGTCGTCTGCAGCCTCTTTCCGCGCAATCGGGCCACGAAGCAAGGGGCGTTCTGCGGAATCGTGGCGGGCGTCGCGGTGGTGGCGATCACCACGACGATGCATCTGACGATCGGCCAGTTGATGCCGTTCCTGCCCGACGCACTCAAGGACGTGAACATCGGCTTTGTCGCGCTCGCGGTCAATATCATCGTCTTCATTATCGTCAGTGCTATGACGCAAAGCGGGCGCGTCGGACACACGCACGCATCGGCGCATTGACCGCGCCCTGCGCCAGCCCTGCCGTTGCTCTCAGCAAGAAGCCGTCGCCCCGAGCGGCGGCTTTTTTTTCGCGCGCACAAGGCGCAACGTCAAAACTACACGCACGTGAAAAAACGCCCACCCCGCGGAAGGCGAACGCAGCTTTTGTAACTGACCGTAAGCCGCGTAACACATTAGCGTGAAGGCGCCCCAAGCCTGCGCGTGGCGGGCACAGCGCTTGCTGTTTTATGGCCCTGTGTTTCCGCCGCACTGCACAAGTGCAAAAAACGCGTCCTTTGGGGGCCACCTTGCCGCTTAACGTTCTTCTTGTCGCTTCCGAAGCCCTTCCTCTCGCCAAAACCGGCGGACTCGGCGACATGGTCAGCGCCTATGCCGCAGCCTTGCAGGATACCGGCGTCGACGTCTCGATCCTGATGCCCGCGTACCCGGCGGCGCTCGCGCGCGCCGTCGACGTCACGCCGGTGGCGCGCATGACCGGCCTGCCGGGCGGCGATGCGCGTCTGTTGCGCGCGCGCATGCCGGATAGCGGCGTGACGGTGCTGCTGCTGCAAATGGACCACCTGTTTGCGCGCGAAGGCTTGTACCGCGACCCGCAAGGACGCGACTACCTCGACAACCTGACGCGCTTCGCCTCGCTAGCGGCAGCCGCCACCCGGGTGGCGCGAGGCGTTCGCAATCTGAAACGCCCCGACATCGTGCACGCGCACGATTGGCATGCGGGTCTCACGCCGCTCTATATGCGTCTCGCAGGCGTGGCAGCAAAAAGCGTCTTCACGATTCACAACCTGGCCTTCCAGGGCAATCATCCACTCGCGATGGGCGGCTGGATCGGCGTGCCGCCGGAGTTGCTCGTGCCCGCACTGACCGACGAACGCAGCATCGAATATTACGGATCCCTTAGCATGATGAAGGCGGGTATCGTGCACGCGGACCGCGTCACGACCGTCAGCCAGCGCTATGCGCGCGAAATTCTCACGCCCCGCTTCGGTCACGGAATGGAAGGCGTGCTGCAGGCGCAGGCGGCCAAGCTTTCGGGAATCGTCAATGGAATCGACACGTCCATGTGGAATCCGGCTGCGGACGCGTACATCGCCCGCCCGTATTCGCTCGACGACACGGCCGGCAAGCAGGCCTGCAAGCGCGACTTGCAACAGGCGTTCGGTTTGACGCGCGACCCGTTCGCGCCGCTCGTCGCGATCGGCAGCCGGCTCACGCAACAGAAACTCGCGGACGTGGTGGCGCGCGCGCTGCCCGCGCTGCTGGAGCAGCATCCGCGTTTGCAGTTCGCGATTCTCGGCGAGGGCGAGCGTGCGCTCGAAGAGGCGCTGCAGGAGTTGGCCGCGGCGTGGCCGGGCCGCGTGGGCGTGCAGATCGGTTACGACGAGCGGCGCGCGCACATGCTGCATGCCGGTGCCGATATTCTGCTGCACGGCAGCCGCTTCGAGCCTTGCGGACTCACGCAACTCTATGCCATGCGTTACGGCACGGTTCCGGTGGCGTCGCGCGTGGGCGGCCTCGCGGATACGATTGTCGATTACGCGCCGGATCAGGCGCGCGACGAAGACTGTGCGACCGGCTTCCTGTTCGACGGAGAAGACGTGCATGACGTCGTGCATGCGGTGGGCCGCGCGCTGGCCGCGTTCGTGCGGCCGTCGTCGTGGCATGCGTTGCAGCGCAATGCGATGAGCCGCGATTCGAGCTGGGAAGTGTCGACGTCGAACTACCTTGCACTCTACGCGGATCTCGTCGATGCACGTCCCGCACTGCGCGACACGCGGGTTCGCAAGACGCCTGGCCGTTCGCGAACCGCAGCGGCCGGCGCGCGCCAGGCTCGGCGCGATGAGGCATTCAACGCGGGCGTCAGCGAGATGGTGCTGAGCGCGTAGCCGCAGCGCGGCGCTACGCGGGGCTCGCGCGCGCTCGGGCCTCAGGATGCGCGGGAGACAAACGCGTAGCCGTCCTTACCGCTGCGCTTGACCTGGTACATGGCCGCGTCGGCGGCAGCCACGAGGCGGCGATAGTCGTCGACGAGATCCGGATAGGTGGCGATGCCGATGCTTGCGCGAACCATGCCCATGCCCATCTGCTCGTCCGTGCGCACCACGCAGCCAATCAGACGTTGCGCGATGTGACGCAGTTCTTCCTGCGCGGAGAACCGGCGAACGAGCACCGCGAATTCATCGCCGCCTATTCGCGCGACGACGTCGTCTCTGCGCACCGATTCGCGAAAGCGCTTTGAAACCTCGATGAGAAACTCGTCGCCGACGCGATGGCCGAGCGAATCGTTGACCTGTTTGAAGCCGTCGAGGTCCATATACAGCACGGCGATCTTCGCTGCGCCCGCGTCGCTCGACGCCTGCATGGCGGCCTCCTCCAGCGCGGCCACGAGCTTGCGCCGATTGGCGAGGCCCGTCATCGGATCGTGCAGCGCGGCGTGCTCGAATTCGTGCGACTGGCCGGCCAGTTGCCGGTTGCGCTTCGCGTACATGCCGAGCGCCGTGATCAGCATGCAGAACAACAGTGCCGCAATCGCGATGAGCATGCGCGAGACGAGCGTGATCCGCTTGCGCATGTCGGCGCTGTGCGCATCGCGCTGCGCGTGCCAGTACGACGACGCGTTGCCGAGCAACGCGTCCATTTGCGCGAGCGTGGCATCGGGCAACAACACGGACGACGGAATACGCGGCGCGCCGGCGGGACTGGCATTCACCAGCGCGGCGAGCGAGGCGAGGCGCCGCGTCAGTTCGGCGCGCGCCTCGCGGTAGCCGTTCGCCGCGGTGTCGTGCGCGCCCGGCACTTCGTCCCATACGCCGACCCGCGTGCGCGCCGTCTGCGCGTGCTCGACGGCCTCGAGCACGAGGCTCGCGTATTCCTGTTTGACCTGATCGGAAAACACGGTTCTGATCTGCGTGGCCAGATACAACAGGCCGATCAGCAGGCACAGCAGCGACGCGACGGCGACGGTGGCTGGGCCGGGTGTGAGCCGCCAGCCGCCTGCGCGCAGGCGGCCCGGGCGCCAGGCGAAGAGCGGCTCAGGGATGCGAGTAGAGGTCTTGCTGGCTTCCGCTGCCATGTTGTCGATAGCTCACGCGTCGAAAGAACGAACCCATTCGTGCAAAGAGATTGCTTTTCCGCCGCGGGCTCGACGCCGACGCGCGTCGTTCCTGCTGGGCGTATCTCGCTTCACGCGCGGGGCGCGCGGAGGCGAGCTGCGGCGCCGCAGCTTCGGGAGCGCGTGCGACAGTCGGCACGGCGCGAGGCGAGAGGGCCGCTGCCGCCGCTGTGGTCGGCGGTGCATCGGAGGAGTTGTCCGCCAGCACTTCTTCTTCCTCGTCGGGACGGGAGATCTGCCCGGTCCATGTCGACGGCTTGCGACTCTCGTCAACGGAAGATGCCGACGGCTGCGCCGGAATCGCGGGCAAGTCGAGCAACGCGATGGTGTCCGCGGGCGTGGTGGGCGCAACGCCGGGATTCCGCGTCGGTGCACCGAGCGCGGAGGTCACGAGCGGTGGGGTCGGCGGCGCTGCCGGCACCGTCGCGGCGGGCGGCGCGACGTCGACGTTCATGGCAAGCGGACTGCCGGGTCCCTCCGACGATTTCGCCAGCACGGCCGCCGCGTTACCCGGAGCAGGCATACGCAGCGCCTGGCGCGCGCGGGCGATGGCCTCCGCGTAGGTCTGCTGATCGCTGTTGAACCAGACGCCGTAAGCCACGGTGCCCACGACGCCGAACGCAAGCGCGCTCGCCGCCGCCACGCACAGGGCGAGGCGTCCGAAGCGCGGCGTCACGCCGGTTGTTTCAGCCGTTCCGTTATCAAAGTCCACATCGTCGTTGTCCGCGCGAACATGAGGCAAGTCAGGATCGTTGTACATCGTAATACTCCGCAATTCTTCCGTCTGACGCTCCATCAGGCCTGATCACACAACTCGCACGGTCGATGCAAACGCTGCTGGAAGAATGTAACTCTCTCGTCCGATAGCGACAACACGACTCGGTCTGCTTCAAACGTCTGTTCGGCAGATCGCATTAGAGCCTGGAAAAGCAGGTAAAACGTTCAACGCCGCATGCATATGCGACAAACCTCAGCGCGTTGACCCGACCGTTCCCGCTGCGAAGGCCCGCTGCGCGCAGCATTGAAGCCGGCAGCGGGTGCGGGGCCCGTTAACATGCAATAAGCAGGCCTGTTTTGGCGGGTTTTAACTGCTGGGCGGCAGGCGCGCTTCAAACATGCGCGCAACGCACGCATGAAAATGGTTGCGCGATCCACTAAATGGAGTGCTTTTCTCGCAGCCCTGTGGGCGGCAAAAAGCAGGACATTCTGCTCGCGCGCGCCGCCGTGCGCAGTCGCCCCGCCTTCTGCCCTGAGCGGAAAAATGGCGCGTTTTGCCGAGATTTCGGCACAAAACCGCTATGGCGAAATCGAAACACCCGGCGGCTCGCGCGCGGCGTGCTCCCACTTACTGGACGGTGATCGTCTCTTTCATGTTCGGATGAATGCCGCAAAACACGTTGTACACGCCCGGCTTGTCAAACTTGAACTGGTAAGTATCGTTCTGATCGAGCGCTGCCGAGCGGAACATGCCCGCATCGTTGACGACCGTATGCGGCTCGCCGTCGAGGTTTTTCCACGTCACGGTCGTTCCGGCCTTGATCGTGAGCGCCATCGGCGAAAACATAAAGTTTTTGATGACCACCTGGCCGGGCGTTTCGGCCCACGCGGACAGCACCCCGGCGCCCGCGACGAGCGCGGCGCCGGCAATGAGTCCCATCCATCCACGGCGAAGGAAATTGTTTCGCATGACTGATCTCCATGAAGTGGGTCTGGCCGCTACGACACCAGCGTCGCGTCGGCAAGCGTTGCTCCGAGCGGATGACGTGCGATCGTGACGCTCGTCACGCCGAGCATCTTCGGAAGCTGAGCGCTTGCAACCGTCATCGGGCCGGGACCCGGACCCTGCCCTGCGGCCGGTTGCGGATAGGCCGTGGAACGGGCGGTGTGAAAGGTGATGTTGCCCTCCACTTTCGAAACGATCTGATGGATATGGCCGTTCAACACCGTGACCGAGCCGAAGCGTTTCAGATAGCTCATCGCCTCGCCTGCGTCGCCGGTGCCCCAGCCCCACGGCTCATAGATCGTCCACATCGGCATATGGGCGAAAACCACGATCGGCGTGCTCGATGAGCGTGCCTTGAGGTCGTTCTCGAGCCATTTCAATTGTTCGTCGCCTAAACTGCCGAGCCCGTTCGGCTTGAAGTGCATCACATTGACGAGACCGACGAAGTGCACACCGTCATGGTCGAAGCTGTAATAGCCCTTGTTATCCGACGCTTGACCAAAGCGGCTGAAGTACTCGGTGCCGGGGCCGTCGGTCACGTCGTGCTCGCCGGGGACGGTATGCAGTTCCGTGACCGGCAGTCCGGACAGCAATTGCGCGGCAAGATCGAACTCGGCGGCCTTCGAAAGATGCGTGATGTCGCCGGTATGAATGGCGAGCGCGGGCTTGACCGGCATGGCGTTGACGAACTCGATGGTCTGCTTCAGCGTGCCGGCAACGTCGGGGTTGGCTTCCTTGTTGAAGCCGATATGCGTGTCGCTGATCTGAAGAAAGAGCGGCACGCCGGCCGTCGCGGCGGGTTTGCCGTCGGCGGCGAGCGCGAGCTGCATCGGCGTGAGAACGCCGCCCGCGAGAACGAAGAGCGTACCCGCGCCGCCGAACGCGAGGCATTTCAGTGCGCCGCGGCGCGACGGATCGAAGGAATGTGACGACATGTTGGCCTCACGATAACGGGCCACCGACAGAGCGCCGGCTTATCCAGCGTTCTTCGGGCCCGGTTCGTCAGGCATGACTGCGGCCGCGCGGAATTTATTCCCGGCGGCCGCAAAAAGATCGTTCGCTGTGAGGCCAACCTGCCTGGCTGGCATCGGCCAAACGATGCGAGCCAGGCTGTCGGATCGCTTACTGCGCCTGTGCCTTCTGCCGCAGCGCGCCTTGATAACGGATCGTCGGACGCAGCGACTGCGTGCTCGGCGCCGGCGCCTTCAGCAACTGACGGGCAACCACTGCGTTCGCCGAACTGAGCGAGCCGATGCCCGTCTCACGCGACGGGTCCGCGAGACCGTGCGCAACGAGCAGTTTCGCTTCGAGTTGCAAGCTCGTGAGCAGCACCGGATCTTTCAGGGCGCTGCTTTGCGCCAGCAACTGGCTCCATGCGTTGTTGCTGTAGTTCGTCACGTAATAGTCGAGGCCGCTCGGATCGGCGAGCACCGCGGAACAGCCGTTCAGCCGCACCTGCGTTTGCAGGTCCTTCATCGCGACCGTCTTGCGCGAAGTCAGTCCGTCGCCATAAGCGAGCGTCAGCGGAATGGTCCACTGCGTGCCCGGATATTGATTCTGATTCGGGAACGGCTGCTGTTTCAGCGTCACGATGGTCTGATTCGTCGTCAGGTCACATTGGGTGTCGAGCGAAATGAGCGGTACGCCGGTTTGCCGCACGAAGCTGTCGCCGATCGCGACCATCGGCTCGCCACTCGCCTTGCCGAGCTCGTCCCACAGACGCTTGGGCGTCACGTTGCCAAGCGCATAGTCGGCCAGATACTGCTGCAGCCCCTTGCGCATCGTGTCCTCGCCGAGATAGTTCTCGAGCATCTTCAGCACGTGGCCGCCCTTGTCATACGTGAAGGCACTCGCGCTCAGCACGAAGTCGTTGGACGCCCAGCCGTTGAAGTTCGGCTGCACGGGGAACGAGGTGGACTTCAGATCCGCGTTGATGACCGCGTACTTGTTCTTCACCTGGTCGACCCAGCTGAAGCGGTCCGGGAAAAAGCGCACCTTCGTCTTGTTCTCGAAGAACGTCGCAAACGATTCGTTCAGCCAAACGTCGTCCCACCAGTCGAGCGTGACGAGATCGCCGAACCATTGATGCGCCGCCTCATGCGTGAGCACGGTCACGCCATAGTCGGACATGCTCGTGCCCGGCGCCGGCAGGATGTCGTCGGCGAATTCGAGAATCGCGCCCCAGTTCTCCATGCCGCCGAAGTTCAGGTCCTTCTGCTCCTTGAACGCGTCGTTGGCGGCGACCGTGTCGAACTTGGTAAGCGGCAACGGGATGCCGGTGTAGCGATAGTAGTAGTCGAGCGCCTGCTTGGTCTGCTGCATCGCGGGCCTCGCCCAGTCGCGCATGCCGGGCGGCGTGAAGATACGCAGGTGCAAGCCTTTGCCGTCGGGCAGCGGACTCGTGAAGTCGTCTTCGAGAATATCGAACTGACCGCCGCCGAAGAACAGCAGATACGAAGGCATGGGCGGGGTCTTTTCGAACGACACCAGCTTGTAGCCGCTATCCACGTTCACAGCGGGCTTTTCTGCCGCGTTCGACACGACCTTCCAGTTCTGCGGCACTTCCGCGCTCACCTCATAGGTGGGGCGGAACGCCGGCTCGTCCCAGCCGGGGAACCATTGCCGCGCGAGGTTCGACTCGCCTTGCGTGAGGATCGCGCCGCTCGTCGTACCGTCGGTCGCCTTCAGATCGACGCGGAACACGCCTTCGGCAGCGGAGCAACCCGGATACGGATCGTTGCCGCAACTGCCGCCCGTTTTCGTCGCCGGGTCGTCATAGCTCTTGAAGTTGATGATGCCGGTCCACTCCATGTGCAGCGAGTAGTTGCCCGCGGCGATCTGCCCGCTGACGGGCCGCAACTGATAAAAGTCGCCGTCGTCCTGCGGCGTTGCGATCAGCGCGATGTTGCCGGGCTGGAGCGTGATGGTGCCGTTGGTGAACTTGATGCGATGCCCTGCGATGGTGATCGCGTTGACCGCCTTCTGCACCTTGATCTGGACGTCGGCGCGGCCGTCGAAGGACGACAGCGCGGGATTCGGCCTGAACCACAGCCTGTAGTTGATCGGCGTGACGGTGTTCGGCAGTTCGACCGGCTGCACGGTCTTGTCGATCGACGTGTCCGCGAGCGCGGCGCTCGCGGGCGGCACCAATGCCACCTCGGAAGCGCTGGCTGGAGCTTGCGCGGATTTGCTCGTCAACGAAGCGGAGCCGTCTCCTCCACCGCAGCCCGCCAGGGCCATTATTCCGGCTAGCGCCAGACACTGAATCTGCAATCGGAAATTTATACGCATTGTTAATCCTCAACTGACAATATCGGTATAAAGAAAAGTGCGTTGAGTCACTTCAGCCGTGATTCTCTTTTTTCAGCAAAAAGGTCTCCCGCACTAGCACCGGATTGCTAGCGAGAATAATGGGACGTGTTATGTCCTCAGCACTGAGCGCTGATTTTTAGAAAATCGAAACTTCTGTATTACAAAACTTTCAATATGTCGGCGAGACACATCATTGCCGTCCCATGGATCGACGTCCAGCCAAGGCCGGCGCGCTTCCTCAGGTAACCCGATAAACCGTGATTAGTTTGGACGACAGTGCGTAGCCTAGTTTGGCAAACGTTATCGTGTCAACTTCCTTTCACAAACTTTCCTGATTTCGCATTCAATCCATGCAATGCGAATATCCCAGTAATTAACCTGAGTTAATACTCTAAATATCGGTTTTTTCCGGCCGCACTACGAAAAAATTTTTATTTTTTGAGTGCGTGGTGTGATAAGGCGAAAAACGGCAAGCCGACGGAATATCGGCGCCGTTTGTGTACTAGCTGTTGAGTCGAGCGAGAAATCGAAAAAGGTCCGCCTGCGCGGTCAGGTGCGCAGCGGTCTGAAGAAGCTGCGGATCTCGGCCGCGAGCAGATCTGGCTTCTCCATGGCGGCAAAGTGGCCGCCGCCCGGCATGTCGTTCCACTGCACGACGTTGAAGGTTCGTTCGAGCCAACTGCGCGGCGGACGACTGATCTCTTTGGGAAAGCGCGCAAAACCGACGGGCGTCGACACGCGCGAGCCGTGCGCAAAACGCATCGGCTGAAGACGGTTCTCCCAGTACATCTGCATGGCGGGTGCAATGCTCTGCGTGTACCAGTAGAGCGAAATGTTGGTGAGCAACTCGTCCTTCGAAAACACGCGCTCGACATCGCCTTCGCAATCGCTCCACGCGCGGAATTTTTCGGCGATCCAGGCGGCAAGTCCCACAGGCGAATCGTTCAGCGAAGCCGCGAGTGTCAGCGGCTTTGTGGCGTGCATGTGGGCGTAGCCACCTTCCTGCGCAACCCATTCGTTTCTGTCACGCAGGAAGGCTTCTTCTTCAGGCGTCAACGCATGCTGCGCGGCGCCGGTTGCCGGCTCGTAGCTGCCCGGCAGGAAGTTCAGGTGAATGCCGTCTACCACCTGCGGATGCCGTGCCGCAAGCGCAATCGATACGCCTGCGCCGAGGTCGCCGCCTTGCGCGCCGAAGCGCGGGTACCCGAGGCCGTTCATCAGCCACACCCACTGGTCGGCGACCTGGAACGCGGACATGCCGGGCCGCGCGGGCGCTTGCGAGAACGCGAAACCGGGCAGCGAAGGCACGACCACATCGAACGAATCCGCAGGATCGCCGCCGAACGCCGCGGGATCGCACAGCCGCTCGAGCAGCGCCTCGAACTCGACAAACGAACCCGGCCAGCCATGGGTGACGACGAGCGGATAAGGCGCGGGGCCGACGCCGCGCCGATGCACGACATGCACGCGCTGCCCCTCGACATCGGCGATGAACTGCGGCAGCCGGTTCAAGCGCTGCTCCGCCGCACGCCAGTCGAAGCGGTTCGCCCAATAGTCGGCAAGCTCGCGCAGCCATGCCGCGTCCACACCTTGCTGCCACGCCGGCGAAGGCGTCGCGGGCGCCCAGCGCGTGGCGCGAATACGTCGGCGCAAATCGTCGATGTCCTCTTGCGGCACGGCGATATGAAACGGCTCGATATGCATGGGGGTTATCCGGGGCGCAATAGTCGATCGAGAAAATTTTGTGGCCGCAAGACGCGCGGCACCTGGCGGGCATGAACCACGAAACTATCGGCATGGTACACAATGGCCGCATTTCCGTTTCGCGCGCTGGAGATCGACATGCTGGGAGCGCTTGCCGCCCTGCTTACGTTTCAATGCCTTGGAGAAGGCGTGTCTTATGTGTTCCATCTGCCCGTTCCCGGCCCGGTGATCGGCATGTTGCTGCTGTTCGGCTTCGTCATGATGCGCCCGCAAACCGCGGATGCGATCGAGCCCACCGCGCTCGAATTGCTGCGGCATCTGTCGCTGCTGTTCGTGCCGGCGGGCGTCGGCATCATGGTCTCGGCAAGCCGTATTCGCGGGGATGCGGTGGCGGTGATCGTTTCGATTGCAGTCAGCACGACGCTAGCGATTGCGGTGGCGGCGCTCGTCACGCGCGCGTTGATGCGCCGGCAGCAGCGCCGGCAACCGCACGATCGCGCCGACACGGAGGCCGCACAATGACCGCCTTGCCGAAGCTCGGCGCGATCTGGGTCTATCTTGCCGCGAGCCCGTTGCTCGGGCTCACCATCACGTTGATCGCGTATCTGATTGCGCAGACGTTGTATGCAAAGACGCGCTTCAATCCGCTCGCCAATCCGGTGCTGATCGCGGTGGCGCTGCTGGTGGCGGTGCTCGAAATCACGGGCACGCCGTACGCCACCTATTTCGAGGGCGCGCAGTTCGTGCACTTCCTGCTCGGTCCGGCCACGGTCGCGCTTGCGTTGCCGCTCTATCGTCAGTGGCCGAAGTTGCGCCGCTATGCGTTGCCGCTCTTCGGCGGACTCGTGGCCGGCTCGTTGACGGCAATTGTCTCGGCGATTGGCGTGGCGGCGCTGTTCGGCGCCTCGCATCAGACGCTCGCGTCGCTCGCGCCGAAATCCGCGACCACGCCGATAGCGATGGCCGTCGCGTCGGAGATCGGCGGAATACCGTCGCTGACCGCGGTGCTCGTGATATCGACGGGCGTGTTCGGCGCCGTGTTCGCGCGCGCCATTCTCAACGGGTTGAAAATCGCTGAACCGGAAGTGCGCGGTTTTGCGCTCGGCATTGCGTCGCACGGCATCGGCACGGCGCGCGCCTTTCAGGTCAGCGAGCAGATGGGCGCATTCGCCGGGCTCGGCATGGGACTCAACGGCGTGTTTACCGCGTTTGTGGTGCCGGTGTTGATGCCGGTTATTGTGCGGTGGCTCGGGGGGTAAAGGTTAGGTGTACACAACGCAAGCAGCCATTCACCTCGCATAGTTTGAAGGACGTGCGCTTTTATGCGATGCTAGCCACGCCCCAGCGCAGGTCACGTCACTGCAGGTCACCACAAGAGGGTGTGAGAGGCAGACCAATCCTGTTGTCCATTCCCTTTGGAGGAGACATGATTGTGTCATCGCTAGCGCGCAGCATTCGCTGTGCCGGCCGCGCGCCCGGCTTTTCATCGCAGCCCTTCTTTTGCGCCGCCCGCCTGAAGCCGCTGCATCGCGCGGCCGCCGTGTCGAGCGTTGCCCTTCTCATTGGTCTGTCATCCGTCTGTCATGCCGACACGCAGGTCGGCGGCACATTGCCGCCCGCGCCGGACAAACTCTATGGCGACCTCTTCGTAGCCGTGCAAACGGCGCAGATCTATCCGGACCAGAAGACCTTCGTCGACGCCACGCCGAACGCAGACCCCGCCGCGATCGTGCAGCTGTATCAGCAACAGAAGAACAATCCCGGCTTTTCGCTTGCCAGCTTCGTGAACCAGTACTTCACGCCGCCGAGCGAGCCGGTCATCACGCCGCCCGCGAACCAGACGCTGCGTGAGCACATCAACTGGCTATGGCCCGCCCTCACCCGCACGACCACGAGCGCGCCGCCCAACAGCTCGCTGATTCCGTTGCCGAAGCCCTATGTCGTGCCCGGTGGCCGCTTTCGCGAAGGCTACTATTGGGACACCTACTTTACGATGCTGGGCCTTCAGGAAGCGGGCCGCGAAGACCTCGTCGACAACATGCTCGACAACTTCGCGTACATGATCGACACGTTCGGTCATATTCCCAACGGCAATCGCACGTATTATCTCGACCGCTCGCAGCCGCCCTTCTTCTCGCACATGGTGGAGCTCGCGGCCAAAGTGGAAGGACACGGCGTCTATCAGAAGTACCTGCCCGCGCTGCGCAAGGAGTACGGCTACTGGATGCAGGGCGAAAGCTCGACGCCGGCCGGGTCGGCGACGCGCAACGTGGTCGTGATGCCCGACCGCTCCGTGCTGAACCGGTACTGGGACGAACTCGACACGCCTCGCGACGAATCCTACCTGGAGGACATTCAGACCGCGCAAAAGGCCACCGGCCGCAATCCGAACGACGTCTACCGCGAACTGCGCGCGACCGCGGAAAGCGGCTGGGATTTCAGTTCGCGCTGGTTCGGCGACAACATGACGCTCGCGACCGTGCGCACCACGTCGATCATCCCGGTCGATCTGAACAGCCTCATGTTCCATCTGGAAATCACCATCGCGAAAGGCTGCGGCGAGACGCGCGATTTCCGCTGCGTCGGCGAATTCGCGGGACGCGCGGCGAAGCGCGCGCTTGCCATCAACCGCTACTTGTGGAACCCGAACGGCTACTACGGCGACTATGACTGGCAGCTCGCCAAACCGCGCGACAACAAGACGGCGGCCATGGTGTTCCCGCTCTTTGTCGGCGCGGCATGGCCGGATCGCGCGAAAAAAACCGCTGAGCAGGTGCAGTCCACATTGCTGCAGCCTGGCGGCCTCGTCACGACGACCTACAACACCGCACAACAGTGGGACGCGCCGAACGGCTGGGCGCCGCTGCACTGGGTCGCGATCCAGGGTCTCAAGCGCTACGGCCAGGACGCGCTCGCGCAGCAGATCGGCACGCGCTTTCTTGCCGACGTGAAGGGCGTCTATGCGTCGGACAGGAAACTGGTCGAAAAATACGTGGTGGAAGGCGCCGGCACGGGCGGCGGTGGCGGCGGCGAATATCCGCTGCAGGACGGCTTCGGCTGGACCAATGGCGTCACGCTGAAACTGCTCGATCTGTACAGCCCGGGCGAGTGAAGCCGTCACACGCGCGGCGCGGCGCGCCGGCCGGCACGAGGAGACCCGACGGAGACCCGACACCGCCGGCCAAGAATGATCGGACGCACAAATACTGTATAAAAACACAGTATAATAGCCGGCATGAACCAGTCATTTTCCGGCGGGCCGAATCCCGCCGGGCGTTCGATCATGGCATTCCAGCAAGGCTTGTTTGCGCCTGAGCCGGTCACGCTCTTTTGCGACAAGGAAGGCGGCATCCGTTATCTGCCCGAATCCGTTCCGCTTGCGCGCGCGCAACAGTGGTTCGGCGAGGCGCTCGGCAATATCGGCTGGAGCAGCCATCAGCGCATCATGTACGAGCGCGAGGTGGCCGTACCGCGGCTGATCGCCACTTTCATGCGCGACGCACAAGATCTGCCGGCGCCGCTTGCCGAAGCCTTCGAGGCGGTGCGGGCGCTCGTCGGCGCCCCGTTCAACCGGGTGGGTCTCAACCTGTATCGCGACGAACACGACAGCGTCGCGCCACACAATGATAAAACCGCGAACCTCGTGCGCGGCGAACCGATCGCGATCGTATCGCTCGGCGCGACGCGCCGCATGACCATTCGCCCGAAAAAAGGGCCCGGCCGCGCGGTGCACGTCGACCTGGAGGCCGGCAGTTGCCTCGTCATGAGCTACGCGTCGCAGTTCACGCACGACCACGGCATTCCGAAGCTCGTTGAAAGCGTCGGGCCGCGCATCAGCCTCGCGTTTCGCTGCTACGAAGGCCCGTAGGAATAACCGATAAGCGCGCAGACGCCCGACTACACCGCAAAAATGTCCGGATTCTCGAGCAGCGGCACAAATCGACCGGTGCGGCCGTCGAGTGCGAGCATCACCCCGCTCTCGATGTCGAAAATCCAGCCGTGCAGCTGCAGCTTTTTGTTCGCAAGCCCGACGGCCACCGAAGGATGCGTGCGGATATTCGCGAGCTGCGCGACCACGTTGTCCTTGACGAGCGCGTCGAGGCGTTCGGCGGGCGACTGATAGGTGCGCGACGCGTGAATCGCCTTGGCGGCATCCGCGTGACGCAGCCAGCCCGCGACGGCCGGCAGGTGTTCCAGGTTGGTGTTGGTCGTGATGGCCGTCATCGCGCCGCAGTTCGAGTGGCCGCAAATCACGATGTCGCGCACGCCCAGCACCGCGACCGCGTACTCGACCGTCGCCGAGACGCCGCCCGGCTCCGGACCATACGACGGCACGATATTGCCCGCGTTGCGAATCACGAACAGCGCGCCAGGCTCCGCCTGCGTGAGCAGCTCGGGCACCACCCGGCTGTCCGAGCAGGTCACGAACAGCGTGCTCGGACTTTGCGCGGCCGACAGCCGCTTGAACAGGGCGCTTTGCTGCGGAAACACGTCGCGTTGAAAGCGGATCAAGCCCTCGATGATTTCCTGCACGAATTTCTCCAGATAGTCAAAGGGCGCGCGGCGCACGGCACGGCCGCGAAGAATTCGCGCGACTACACCGCGTTGCCGTGCCCAGAGCCCGCGCCGCACGCCCGTGCAGCAACGGCTTGTGGGTCAAGCCCGCTCCCTGCGGGACGCCCGCGACGCCGTGGTCACGGGCCGGTCTTGTCGAAGTCGCGCGTTTCCAGTTCCACCGACTGCCCGCCGTTCTTTTCGAGCACGCGCTGCGCGGCCTTTTCGATCTGCGCGCGGTTGGCCTCGAACGTGCCCACCAGATCGTGCGCCGACGGGCCGCCGTTGCCGAAATGGTCGTTCAGTGCATCGAGCGAGACGCTGCACCAGACGTCCTTTCCATCGACATTGGCTTCGAAGGCGACGCGCGCGGCCGCCACCACTTCACGGCGTCCGGTGAATTCGATCCTCATAATGACCCTCCATGTGTCGAAAGAATCTCGTCGGTCGCAATCCCTATGCCACCCCTGTGCCACGCCGGCCGGCGCGGGCCGCCCGACAGCGCGAATTGCGCACAAGGTGCATACTCGATGTCCGCTGCCGTCGCACGGCCGTCCTGCTGCGCCCGCCCTGCCGGCGGCGCGTCGCGCGGGCGCGGTGCAGGCGTCGCCCGGCAGGCGCACCCACTATTCTGATACCAACTTCGTCCCATGTCCCGCAATCCGCAATCGTCGCGTCCCCTCGTCATTGCTTCCGTGATGGCTTCCATGGCCATGGTCGCCATCGAGGCCACCATCGTTTCCACTGCCATGCCGCAGATCGTCGCCCAACTCGGCGATCTGCATCTGTACAGCTGGGTCTTCTCGTCGTTCCTGCTGGCGCAAACGGCCATCACCGTCGTGTTCGGCAAGCTCGCCGATCTCTACGGCCGCAAGCCGGTCATGCTGGCCGGCATTGCCATCTTTCTCGTCGGCTCCGTGCTCGCGGGCTTCGCATGGTCGATGCCGGCCATGATCGCGTTCCGTCTGATTCAGGGCGTCGGCGCAGGCGCGATCCAGCCGGTCACGCTGACCATCGTCGCGGATCTGTATCCGGCGCGCGAACGCGGCAAGGTGCAAGGCTATCTCGCGAGCGTGTGGGCGATTGCCGCCGTGGTCGGGCCAATGGTCGGCGGCTTCATCATCCGCAACATGTCGTGGGCGTGGATCTTCTGGATGAATGTGCCGATCGGCCTTGCATCGGCAGCCGGCTTTATTGCGTTCCTGCGCGAATCGGAGCGGCACGCGCGCCCTTCCATCGACTTCGCGGGCGCAGCGCTCTTCATGGCGGCCATCGCCGCACTGATGACCGGGCTCACCTACGCGGGCGACGACGACCTCGCGCACGCATCCATGGCCGGCGGCGCATTCGTCGTGTGTCTCGTGCTGTTCGTGCTGCAGGAGCGCCGGGCCAAGGAGCCGATGATCTCGTTCGCATTGTGGAGCCGCCGCCCCATTGCCGCGTGCAACGGCGCGACCGTGCTGTCCGGCATGATCCTGATGGGCTCCACCACGTTCCTGCCAATGTACGTGCAAGGCGTGCTGAACCGCTCGCCGGTGATAGCGGGCCTCGCACTCACGATGATGATGGTCGGCTGGCCGGCCGGCGCGACGCTCGCCGCCAAGTCGTTTCACCGTATCGGGTTGCGGCGCATGCTGATAGGCGGCAGTACGTTCATTCCCGTCGGCGCGGTGCTGTTGCTGTTTCTTGCGCCGGGCGGCTCGCCGGTCGTCGCCGGGCTGGGCTCACTGGTGATGGGCTTCGGCATGGGCATTTCCAGCGTCAGTTGCCTCATGCTGATTCAGGAAATCGTCAAGATGGACGAGCGCGGCAGCGCGACGGCGTCAAACCTGTTTTCTCGCAACCTCGGCAGCACACTCGGCGCCACGCTGTTCGGCGCGGTGCTCAATTTCGGTCTGAGTCATTCGCGAGGCAGCGCGGTGGTCACATCCGATCAACTGAAAAGCCTGCTGCAAAACCAGGCTGCGAGCCTCGGCGGCGGCAACGCTATCCGCATGGTGCTGCATCAATCGCTGCACCTCACCTTCCTGTCGATCTTTGCGATAGCGATTTTCGTGGTCGTGCTGCTGACGCTCGTGCCGGCGATCACCATCGGCGCGGAAAAGAAGATGCCGCTGGAGGCGCTCTCGCCGCTCGAAGACTGACGCGCTGAGATCGCTGAACCATTGAACCATTCGAGGCGGCCCGTGGCAAGCACGCCGCTGCGCTCGCGCAGCGCGTGCCCGGCGCTGCCGCGCGGTCAGCCTTTCGCGTACAGCGTCGAGTTGGCGAAACCTTCCGCGGCGAGCACCTCGCCGACGAGGATCAACGCCGTGCGCTCGATGTGCGTCGACTGGACCTTGCCGAGAATATCGTCGAGCGTGCCGGTGATCTTTTCCTCGTCCGGCCAGCTTGCGCGATAGATCACCGCGATCGGACACGCGCCGCCGTAATGCGGCCGCAATTCGTCAACGATACGCGCAAGGTGCCGCACGCCCAGATGAATCGCCATCGTCGCGCGATGCCGTGCGAGATCGGCGAGCTGTTCGCCCTGGGGCATCGCTGTCTTTGTCGCGTAACGCGTCAGGATCAGCGTCTGCGAAATGCCGGGCAAGGTCAGCTCGCAGCCGAGCGCCGCCGCGCACGCAGCGGTCGCCGTCACCCCCGGCACGATCTCGTACGGAATGGCGAGTTCGCACAGCCGGCGAATCTGTTCGCCAATGGCGCCATACAACGAAGGATCGCCCGAATGCACGCGCGCCACGTCCTGGCCGTTATCGTGTGCGTTTTTCAGCAAGGCCACGATTTCATCGAGATCGAGCTCGGCGGTATTGACCACCTGTGTCGCCGAATGTCCGTCCAGCACCGCGGCCGGCACGAGCGACCCTGCATACAGAATCACCGGACAGCTACGCACGAGCCGCTGCCCCTTCACCGTGATCAGTTCGGGGTCCCCAGGACCCGCGCCGATAAAAAACACCGTCATTCAGTACTCCGTGATTGATGCGGGCGATTCAGTTCGACAGGCGCAGCGTGGCGAGCAGATCCGCGGTGCTTGCAAATTCGCGGTCCGCTGCGGGCAACGGCGGGCGGCGCAGCATCACGACAGGCAGACCACGCTCGCGGGCGACTTGGAGCTTCGCTTCCGTCGCACCGCCGCCGCTGTTCTTGCTGACCAGTACGTCGAACGCTTGCAGCGCGAAGAGCGCCCGTTCGCCTTCCAGCGTGAAGGGCCCGCGCGCGGCGAGGATGGGAGCGCGTGCGGTATCCGCGTGCGCGTCGAGGCAACGCACGAACCAGAATTGATGCGCGGGAATCTCGTCAAGATGCGTGAGCGGCTCGCGGCCGAGTGTGAAGAGCGGCCGCCTGAACGGCGCAAGCGCCGCCGTGAGTTCGTTCCAGTCATCGACCATGCGCCAGTCGTCGCCCGCTTGCGGCTGCCATGCGGGCCGGCGCAGCGCCCAGCACGCGACACCCGCGGAGCGCGCCGCCTGCACCGCGTTCGCGCTGATCCGCGCCGCGTAGGGATGCGTCGCGTCGATCACAAGGCCGATGGCTTTTTCTTCGATATAGCGCTGCAGGCCTTCGCTGCCGCCAAAACCGCCCACGCGCACCGCGCACGGCAGGTCGTCGGGCACCTTGCCGAGGCCGGCGAGACTGTACACGTCGCGAGGGGTCAGGTGCCGCGCGATCCGCAATGCGTCGCCGGTGCCGCCGAGGAGCAAAATCCGCGTCATCGCGCGGCCCCGATCAGATTGCCTTGCCGGTCGATTGCGAACATCTCGACATTCACCTGCGGCGGCACGATCTCGCGCGCCACGCGCAGCGCGTGGCCACAGACCATGTCGGCGAGCGGCACGTGCTGCGCATGCGCCAGCGCGACGGCCTGCTGGCTCGTGTTGGCCGCGCGAATCGCGGCTTGCAACGCGTCGTCGGCGCCGTGCGCGGCGGCCCAGCCGGCAAGCCGTTCGAGGTCGATACTCGAATTGCGGCTATGCAGGTCGAGATGGCCGGCGGCGAGCTTGCTCAGCTTGCCGAATCCGCCGCAAATACTCAGACGTTCGACCGGTGCGCGCTTCATATGCTTCAGCACCGCGCCAACGAAGTCGCCCATTTCGATCAGCGCGATGTCGGGCAAGCCGTAATGCGCGCGCATGGCGTCTTCGCTCGCGTTGCCGGTGCAGGCGGCCAGATGCGTGTAGCCGTTCGCGCGCGCGACGTCGATGCCCTGATGAATCGACGCGATATACGCCGAGCACGAAAACGGCCGCACGATGCCGGTCGTGCCCAATATCGACAAGCCGCCGAGAATCCCAAGCCGCGGATTCATGGTCTTCTGCGCGAGCGCTTCGCCGCCCTCCACGCCGATCGTCACCTCGAAGCCGCCGCGGTACGCATGCTCGGCCGCGAGTTCGGCGAGATGCGCGGTCATCATCTGGCGCGGCACGGGGTTGATCGCCGGCTCGCCCACTGCAAGCGTCAGTCCGGCGCGCGTGACGGTGCCGACGCCCGGCCCCGCGCGGAATACCACGCCCGGCTCCGCGAGCAGGCGCACGCGCGCGAACACCACGGCGCCGTGCGTGACGTCGGGGTCGTCGCCGGCATCCTTGATCGTGCCGGCCTCGGCGCCCTCGTCCGTCAGACGGCAGAAGACGAGCGGCATCGGCACATGCTGGCCCTTGGGCAGCACGATCTCGGCAACCTCGCTCGCGACTCCCGCGAGCAGCAGACGCGCCGCCGCCAGCGACGTCGCGGTGGCGCAACTGCCGGTCGTGTAGCCGCTGCGCAGCGGCGCGGGTTGTTCGGGTGTTTCGTCGCGCATGGCGGTCAGGCGGGTTCAGCAGGTTCAGCGGAAGCGGCGCGATTTCTGTCACGCGCAGCGTCATTGCCGCCGGAGACCTTCACCGCCTCGTACAGTGTGATCGGCAGCGCCTGACGCCACGTGTCGAATCCGCCGAGCGGCTGTGCGTCGGCAAGCGCGATCCGCGTGAGCGTGCCGCCCTGGCGTTCGCGCCACGCCGCGAGCACCGCCTCGCCCTGCAGTGTGACCGCGTTGGCGACCAGCCGGCCGCCGTCGCGCAGACTGGCCCAGCACGCTTCGAGCACGCCGGGCACCGTCACGCCGCCGCCGATAAATACGGCGTCCGGCGCGGGCAGTCCTTCGAGGGCTTGCGGTGCGCGGCCCGCGACGAGTTGCAGCCCCGGCACGCCCAACGCGTCGCGATTGTGTCCGATGAAAACTTGACGCTCCGCGTGCGCTTCAATGGCAATCGCCCGGCAAGCCGGATGCGCGCGCATCCATTCAATGCCGATCGAGCCGCTGCCCGCGCCCACGTCCCACAGCAATTGGCCGGGCGTCGGCGCGAGGCGCGCCAGCGTGATGGCGCGCACGTCGCGCTTGGTCAACTGGCCGTCGTGTCGGAACGCGTCGTCAGGCAAGCCGCAGGTGAGCGGCAGACGCGGCGCGCCTGCGGTGGCGCGGCATTCGAGCGCGATCAGATTGAGCGCGGCGACTTCGCCCGTGGACCATTGGTCCGCGCGGCCGTCGATGCGCCGCTCGGCCTCACCGCCAAGATGTTCGAGCACGCTCATGCGCGTCGCGCCGAAGCCGCGCGCATTCAGCAAGGCCGCGAGCGCCGCGGGCGTGCCGCCGTCGGCGCTCAGCACGAACACACGCGCGCCGTCGTGCAGATACGCGTTGACGCTCGCTAAAGGCCGGCCCACCAGCGACACGGTCACCACCTCCTGCAACGGCCAGCCGAGCCGCGCGGCCGCGAGCGAGACCGACGAAGGCGCGGGCAGCACGCGCAAGGCGTCAGCCGGCAATTGCCTTGCGAGCGTCGCGCCCACGCCGAACAGCATCGGATCGCCGCTCGCGAGCACGCACACCGGCCGGCTTCGCTCGGCGAGGAGCGGCGCGAGATCGAACGGCCGCGGCCACGCGACGCGGCGCGCGGCGAGCCTCGCCGGCAGCATCGACAGATGACGCTCGCCGCCGTAAATCACCGACGCCTCCAGCAACGCGCGCCGCGCGGGCCGTCCCAAACCCGCGAAGCCGTCGTCGCCAATGCCTACTACCGTCAGCCACGCCGGCATGCATCCTTCCTCATCTGGTATCTCAAACAATGCGCTGCGCTACGCCGGTCAAAGCGTCCAGCCTCGTTGTGCTATCCGAAAAAAGGCATAATACAGCCGCCGGTGCCCTTCGGGGCCTAACAGGGAACACAGCGCCGAGCAGTTTGCCGCTGTGGCTGCCCCCGCAACTGTATGCAGCGAGTCCGCCTGCGCTGAGCGCCACTGGTTTTACCGGGAAGGCCGCGACGGACGACGACCTGCGAGCCAGGAGACCTGCCGGCGAGACTGTTCGTGCCAGCCAACATCGGGCGGGGTGTACCGATGCCGCAGCCAAGCCGCAGCATCGCTTGCTCGGGCCGTCGCGCGACGCTAACCGCGGTGTCCGTCTTGAATCGAGCTTCGTCCTCCACTGTTCTGCCCGACGCGGCTTGCGCGCTGCGGCCCTCGGCGTGTCCGGGGCTCGCGCGCATCGTCGCGGCGCGCGACGGCGGCATCTGCCGGATCAAGCTGCCGGGCGGCGAACTGAGCGCGGCGCAAGCAGACGCGATCGCGCAGGTCAGCGCGCGGCATGCGGCGGGCGTGATCGAGCTGACCAATCGTGCGAATCTGCAGCTGCGCGGCGTGCGCGGCGGCGAAGAGGCGGCGCTGAGTGCCGCGCTGGTCGACGCGAGGCTCGGGCCTTTGCCCGAGGCCGAGGGCGAGGCCCGGCTCGATGCCCTGGCCGCCGACGACATCCGCAATGTGATGATCAGTCCCACGGCCGGCCGCGATCCGTGCGCGCTATTCGACACCCGGCCGTTGTGCGCCGCGCTGCTCGCGCTGCTGCAAGGCGACACGCGTTTCGCGGCGCTATCGCCGAAATTCGCGCTGCTCGTGGATGGCGGCGAGCGCCTTGCGCGGCTCGATCATCCGCATGACCTGTGGCTCGCGGCAGCGCAGGACGGCTCGGGCGAGATCCGTTTTGTGTTCGGCCTTGCGGGGTGCCCGCCTGCGGGTGCGACGGAGTCGGCAGCTCGGGCGGCAACTCAGGCGGCAGTGAGCGCAGCGACAGGTGCCGCAACAGGCGGACTAGCGAACGCGCCAGCAAGCTCACGAGCGCAAGCACGAGCAAACGCACCAGCACGCTCGACGACAAGCGCGGCAGGAGACGCCGCAGCAAACGCGGCAGTAAATGCGGCAGTAAATGCGGCAACAAACGCCCCGACCAACGCCCCACCAAACGCCCCGCCGGCAAATCCCCAAGGCGCATTGGCCGCGGTGCTGCCGTCGCAAGTCCCGGCGCTCGTGCGCGCGCTGCTGTATACGTTTCTCGACCTCGCCGCCGCCGACGCCACCCGCATGCGCCACCTGCTCGCCGCCCATCCGGTCGATGCGATATTGCAGCACGCACAAACCTATGTCGATTTCCCGCTGACGCGCGACGCCGCGCTCGCCGACTGGCGGCGCAGCATGCCCGCCGATGCAGGGCTGCGCGTCGGCGCGCACGGCGAGCGGATTGCGGGAACATGGCACGTCGGCGGGCAGCCGCTGCTCGGCCGCATCGATGCGCACATCCTGCACGCCCTCGCCTCGCTGGCGCGGCAGCATGGCAACGGCACGCTACGCATCACGCCATGGCAAAGCGTCCTGCTGCCCGCCATCGGGACGCAGGCGGTACCCGCCGTGCTTGCTGCGCTCAAGAAGCTCGGCCTCGCATGCGACCCCCATGACCCCGCTACGCGCCTCATCGCCTGTGCCGGTTCGAGCGGCTGCGCGAAGAGCCTCGCGGACACCAAGGCCGATGCGCGCGCGCTCGCGAAGCACCTGCCCGCCGGCCTCGACGTACACCTGAGCGGCTGCCCGCGCTCCTGCGCTGCCGCGCATTGCGCGCCGTTCACGTTGCTCGCCGCGGCGCCGGGCGTCTACGACCTTTATCGACGCGACGCGCGGCCGGGCTTCGGCGAATGCGTCGCGCGCCAACTGACAATTGGGCAAGCCGCGGCGACGCTCGCGCGGCTCGCCCGAAGTGAACCGATGCATGACCCAGATGAGTGACACCGATGCTTGATTACATTCGCGACGGTCAGGAGATCTATCGCCAATCCTTTGCGACGATCCGCGCCGAAGCCGATCTGTCGCGCCTCCCCGCCGACCTCGAGAAGCTGGCGGTGCGCGTGATCCACGCGTGCGGAATGGTCGACGTGATCGACGATCTCGCGTTCTCGCCCGACGCAGGCACAGCGGGCCGCACGGCGCTCGCGCAAGGCGCGCCGATTCTCTGCGATGCCGGCATGGTCGCGCAAGGCATCACGCGCGCGCGGCTGCCGGCGAACAACGAGGTGATCTGCACACTCGCGCACGAGCAGGTGCCCGCGCTCGCGCGCGCGCTCGGCAATACGCGCTCGGCCGCGGCGCTCGAATTGTGGCGTCCGCGCCTCGCGGGCAGCGTCGTCGTGATCGGCAATGCGCCGACCGCGCTCTTTCATCTGCTCGACATGCTCGATGCCGGCGCGCCGAAGCCTGCGCTGATTCTCGGCTTTCCGGTGGGATTCGTCGGCGCGGCGGAATCCAAAGCCATGCTCGCGGAAAACAGCCGCGGCGTGCCGTATGTGGTCGTGCACGGTCGTCGCGGCGGCAGCGCAATGGCCGCCGCCGCCGTCAACGCCCTCGCGACGGAGGTCGAATGACGGCCGCGCAGCCACCCAGAGGACGTCTTTTCGGACTCGGCGTCGGGCCGGGCGATCCTGAACTCATCACGGTAAAGGCGCTGCGTCTGCTGAAAGCCGCGCCGGTGGTCGCGTACTTCGTCGCGAAAGGCAAGAAGGGCAACGCGTTCAGCATTATCGAGGCGCATCTGCACGACGCGCAGCAGCACCTGCCGCTCGTCTACCCCGTCACAACGGAGGCGCTCCCGCCGCCGCTCTCGTATGAGGCGATCATCGCCGACTTCTACGATACGGCGGCGCAGATTGTCGGCGCTCATCTGGATGCAGGCCGCGACGTGGCCGTGATCTGCGAAGGCGACCCGTTTTTCTACGGCTCGTATATGTATCTGCACGACCGGCTCGCGGCGCGCTACGAGAGCGAGGTCGTGCCCGGCGTGTGCTCGATGCTCGGCGGCGCCGCCGTGCTGGGCGCGCCGCTCGTCTATCGCAACCAGAGCCTGTCGGTACTCTCGGGCGTGCTGCCGGAAGAGGAACTGCGGCGCCGTCTCGCGGACGCCGACGCCGCCGTCGTCATGAAGCTCGGCCGCAATTTCGACAAGGTGCGGCGCGTGCTCGGCGAACTCGGCCTCGCGCAGCGCGCGTTATACGTCGAGCGCGCGACGATGGGCAATCAGCGCATCGTGCCGCTCGCCGAAGTCGATCCGATGGCGTCGCCGTACTTTTCGCTGCTGGTGGTGCCGGGGGAAAAATGGCAAGGATGATGCCGCCCGCCATCGTCATTCTGGGCGCGGGCGCACTCGCTGCCGCGCGCAACATTCAGGCGCTGTATCCGGACTCGCGGGTGCACGCGCTGCAAGGTCGCGTGGAAGCCGACGTCGCCTACAGCGAGCTGGGCGCGCACCTGCGCGACCTGTACGCGTGCGGCACGCCGATCGTCGCGTTGTGCGCGGCCGGCATTGTGATTCGCTGCGTCGCGCCGCTGCTGTCGAACAAGGGCGCCGAGCCGCCGGTGCTGGCTGTTGCCGAAGACGGCAGCGCGGTCGTGCCTCTGCTCGGCGGCCTTGCCGGCGTCAACGTGATGGCGCGCGAGATCGCCGCCGCGCTTTGCGTATCGCCTGCCATTACGACGAGCGGAGAACTCCGCTTCGGCACCTGCGTGCTGAATCCGCCGGAGGGTTACACACTCGCCGATCTCGGCCAGGGCAAGCGCTTCGTGTCGGATCTGCTCGCGGGCGAAAGCACGCGAGTGGAAGGCGAGGCACCGTGGCTCGACGACGCGCAACTGCCGCGCTCGGCCTCGGCGCGACTGGCGATTCGCGTGACGCCGCGTGCGTGGGACGGACGCGTGGATGAGCTCGTGATTCATCCGCGCAGCGTGGTGGCTGCGGTGACGCTGGGCGATCTGCGGGAAAGCGCTGGGGCTCGCGTGATGAGCCAATTGCCGGCACAGGCTGGGGCGGCTGTCGGCAAAGGCGCGAACGCACATGCACGCGCTGAAGAAGCGGACATCGAAGCCGCCGCGAGCATCGAGGCGCGCGTTCGCGCTTGCCTCGACGCGCACGGCCTCGCGGTGCTTTCGCTCGCGGCCTTGCTGGCATCGACGGAAGACATGACGAACGCGGCGCTCGCCCAGGCCGCCGCGCGGCTGAACGTGCCGCTGCGATTCGCACCCATGCCTGCCGACGACAACGACAACGGCGCTTCACCGGCGCATCTGTTGCAGACCGCGTTGCGCGTGCCTTACGAAACGCTGCATGACGATCGCGATGAAGCCGTCGCGCTCGCACTGGCGCCGCTCGCCATCGACCCCGGCACCATAGGCCGCGCGCGCGGGCGCCTGACGGTGATCGGCCTCGGCCCCGGCAGCGCCGAGCTGATGGTGCCCGCCGCGCGCAAGGCGCTCGACGAAGCCACCGACATTCTCGGCTACGACACCTACGTGAAAATGGCCGGCCCGCTGCGCGCCGACCAGCGCGTGCACGGCACCGACAACCGCGAGGAAATGCAGCGGGCGCACCACGCGTTCGAACTCGCGAGCGCGGGACGCTCGGTGGTGATGGTGTCCTCCGGCGATCCCGGCGTATTCGCAATGGCGGCCGCCGTGCTGGAAGCGCTCGACACGTCCGGGAACAGCGCCTGGGCGGCAGTGGAACTGCGCATCGTGCCCGGCGTCTCGGCGGCCATGGCGACGGCGGCGCAGGCCGGCGCGCCGCTCGGCCACGACTTCTGCATGCTGTCGCTGTCGGACAATCTGAAGCCGTGGAGCATCATCGAAACGCGTTTGCGGCATGCCGCGCAAGCCGACCTCGTGATGGCGTTCTACAACCCGGTTTCGCGCGCGCGGCCCTGGCAACTCGACAAGGCGCTCGACATCGTGCGCGAGTACCGCGCGGCGAATACGCCGGTCGTACTCGGTCGCGACATCGGCAGACCCGGCGGCACACTGCGCACGGTGACGCTCGGCGAGCTGCGCTCCGCCGATGTCGACATGCGCACCATGGTGATCGTAGGCTCGTCGACCACGCGGCAGTTCACCCAAGGCGCGCAGTGGGTGCAATGGGTGTATACGCCGCGCTGGTATCGATGAGCGCGGCGTAATACACGCGGCGGGCGCTGCGGACGCATCGAGGTTCAGGCCGCGGCCCGGATATCGTCGATGGCGCGCTGTCTCACGCCCAGGTCGTCCCATAGTTCCGGATGACACGTGAACACGAGTATCTGATGCCGCGCAGCCGCGTCGATCAAGGCGCGCTTGATCGCGTCGCGCCGGCCGGCGTCGGTGTGCACGGCAGCGTCGTCGAGCATCAGCAGCGTGGGCCGGCCCGACGCCTTCAGCAGATCCGCGTACGCGAGCCGCGTGAGAATGCCGAGCTGCTCGCGCGTGCCGAAGCTCAACGCGTCGAGCGTATCGGCGCGGCCATAGCGGTCGAGCGTCGCCGGGCTTAGATCGTCGCCTAGCGCGATGGTGGATTGCGGAAAAATTCGCTTCAGATAATGGCCGAGGCGCTCGGTCAACGGCGCACGCAATTGCGCGACCGCAGCATCGCGTTCGGCGACGAGCACCTCGTCGAGCAGGCTCAACGCACCCGCCCGCAAGCTCAGTTCCTCCTTGCGGCGCGTAGCCTGCTCGATCTTCGCGTCGAGCGCGGCGAGCCGCTCGCCGAGCCCCGACGCGCCCACGGTCTCGAGCTGGCTGCGCAAATGCGCAATGCGCACCTGCCGCTCGTGCTGCTCGGCACGCGCCAGTTCCGCCGAGGCGCGATAGCGCTTCGCCTCCGCCGCCGGATCGTCCAGACGCGCGGCTTCCAGTTCGCGCTCGCGCCCTTCACGCTGCTTCGCGAGCGCCTCGACCTGTACGCGCTGTTCGACGATCTTCGCCTGCCATTGCGCGCGACGGCTGCGAAACGCCGCGTCGCTCAACTGCGCTTCCTTGCGCTGCAGCTGAAGCGCGAGCGATTCGGCTGTCGCCATGCCGGTGGAGCGCTTTTCCGCGGCGTCGTTCAACAGCGTGCGGGCACTGTCCAACGTAGCGCGCGCGAGGTCGGCATTACGCCGGGCTTCGTCGAGCGGCAGCGCGGCGGACACGTCGGGCAAGCCGGCCAGGCGTTCGTTGGCCGCCTGCAGGCGCGCGCTCGCCGAGGCGGACGCGGCGCGCAGCGCGTCGATACCTTGTGGCGCATGCGCCTCCAGCACCTTCGCGTGGCTTTTCTGCTGCGCGATGAGCGCCTTCCACTGTTCGCGCCGGTGTTCCGCTTCAGCGAGCGAGGCCACGCCAAGTGCCTGCAACGACTGCGCGTGCTGGGCTTCGAGCGCGGCGAGTTCGGACAGTCGCGCGGGCAAATCTGACACGCCCGGAATCACGCGCAATTCGCCGAGTTCGCCAAGTCCGATGCGCTTCTCCTCATCCAGACGCAACACGCCCTCGCCGCTCACCGGCGCATCGCCCACGGTGATCGCGCCGTTCAGCCGATATTCGATGCGCGTCATCGCCGCTTCCGTGCGCGCGCGCAGCACGGTCAACGACGCGTCGAGCGCGGCGAGCCGCGCCAGCTTCGCCTCGTCGATTTCCAGCGCGGCCGCCGCGCGGGTCGCTTCGACAAGCGCTTGATGCGCTTCGCCCGCGGCGCCGATTGCCGCTTCGAGCCGTTCGACTTCCGCACGATGCAGACCGGTCTGGCTGCGCAGATCCGCGGCGCTCACGGCGGCATTCGCCAGTTCCAGCGCGCGGTTGGCATCGGTCGAGGCCTGCTCCAGTTGCGCGACGCGGCTCGCCGCTTGAGCGTATTCGGTCTCGGCCGCAGACACCCTGGCGCGCGCCGCATCGAGTTGCTGACGCTCGCGCGCGACGGCCGTCTCCAGTTCCGCGGCGTTCTGCTCGTGCTGCAACGAAAGCGCCAGCTCCGCCTCGCTCACTTTCAACGCCTGCACAAGCCCCTGCACGCTGCGTTCCAGTTCGGCCGCTGCATCGGCACGCTGTTGCGCCAGCACGGCCTTCTGCTCGTGAAGTTCCCAGGGCCGCTTGCGTTGCGCGTCGTCGAAAGCTTCCTGCTGTGCGGCGAGACGCGCAATGTTGTCCTCGAACTGCTCGCGCTGCCGCGCGAGGTCGTCGCGCTCGGCGCTCAACGCGGCCAGCGCCGCTTCCGCTTCGGCGAGCGGTCCGGTGGACTTCTGCGTGCGCGCGGTCAGCAGTTGCCGCAACTCGCGCTGCACGACGGCGATCAACGCGTCTTCGCCCGCCGCTTCACGGCTGCCCGACAGCTGCGACAGCGCATCGCGCAGATACTGCGCCGCGTGCCCAGTGGAATCGCGCATGTCCTGGGTGCCGCCCTGCTGTACCCACAAGAGGCCCGGCACGCCGGCGTTTTCGGCCTTCAGCGGCCCGCGCGCGGCGCGCGAAAAACCGAGCAATGCCGCGAGCTTGTCTTCCGCTTCGTCCTCGCCGAAGACGCTCTGGCCGATCTTCAATTCACAGCGCTGGCGCGTGACAAACTGCTTCGACAGGCGGCAGGCCACGCCGTCGAGATCGAAGCTCACTTCAATCGAAGGCTGGCCGGTCGCCTTGCCCCACGGCAGCAGATCTTTCAGATGCGAAGCCTTATAGCGTTCGAGGAACACCGCGCGCACGGCCTCGGCAATCGTGCTCTTGCCCGCTTCGTTCGGCCCGACGAAAAGATTGAGCCCGGGCTGCAGGTCGTCGATAAATAGCCGCCCGGTGAACTGCTTGAATTCCTGTATCGCGATGCTTTGAAGCTTCATGCGGACCTCGCCTCACGCGGCAATTCACGTTGAAAACGCGCCAGCAGCAATAACGCCTCGGCCGCGCGCCTGACTTGCTGCGGATCGGATTGCGGGTCCTCCTGCATGCCGCGCAGACGCGCGACCACTTTCGCCAGATAGCCGCTTTGCGCGCCGAGCTCGGCGAGATCTTCGGTGGTGGGCAGCACCCGCAGTCCGCTCAGGTCGACGCGCAAGGCGCGCACGCGCGCGCGGGCTTCCTCGACGGCGACGTGGAGCGCTTCTGCATCGGCCAACGCGGCGGTGCCGCTTGCCGTGATGCGCAGCACGTCGCGGCTGCCCAACGTGGCGAGCCGCGCCTTCAGTGCGTCGACGTCGGTCGGCACGGCGATCGTTTCGTCCCAGCGGTGCCATTGATACTGCCCGATCCGCACCGGCTCCACGACCGGCTGCGCGCCGGGCTCGCTCACGCTGACTTCGAGCATGAAGCCCGGATCGTTCGCGCGAAAGCGGTCCTGCTCGTGCGTGCCGGCATACCAGGTGCGATCGTCGACGCGCAGATGGCCATGCCAGTCGCCGAGCGCCAGGTAGTCGAGACGCGCGCTGGCCGCGCGGGTCGGCGCAATCGGATTGGACGAGTCGATGCCTTCCTGCAGAATGCCGCTCACGCTGCCATGCGCGAGCCCGACGCGGTGATAGCCCGGCGGCGTCTCAGCGGTATCGAAGAAACCGGTGGTGTCGTCGTAAGTGATGCGCTGCGTGAGCGGCGCGCACAACAGCGCACAGCGGCACGCGTCGAGCAGGACGACGCCCGGCTCGAGCACCACGCGCACGTTCGGCGGCACGCAATTCAGGCGCTGCGCGCGAGTCCATACGCTTTCGACGAGCGCCGCGTCGTGATTGCCGGGCAGCATGATCCACGGACCCGCGAACGCCTGCAGCGCGGCGAAGAGGCGCCGGATCACCGTGTCGGAGACCGTTTGCAGATCGAATACGTCGCCGGCCACGAGCACGGCGTCGACGTTGCGCGCGGTGGCTTGTTCGGCGATGCGGCGCACGGTGTCGAAGCGCGCCTGCGCGAGATGCGCCGCCTCGTCCGGCTCGAACTGGCCGAACTGCGTGCCGATCTGCCAGTCCGCGGTGTGCAGAAACCTGATCACTGTGCCTCCATTGCATTGAATTGCTTGCCGCATGACGTGCGCCGGAAAGACCGGCAATCGCCGCGGCGGCTCAACCGTGCATGTTACCGCGCCGACGCGGCAAAGCGAGCCGTCACCGCCTGCGCATCACGCGAAACGCGGATCCGCGGCGCGATGTAGCGCAGCGCACGGCTATGCGCGGGCGTGCCCCGCCTGCACAGCCCGCGGCACACGGCGCTAAACTCGCGTTTCCAGACCCGGGCTCTCTCGCCGATGAACAAAGCACTCGAACTGAGGAAAGCCAAACGCACGCCGTTGCTGCTGCTCGCGCTCGCGGCCTGCGTTTTCGTCGCGACCGCGCTGATGCCGCGCGGCGTGTGGATCGACGGTATCAAGGCGGTGGCCGAGGCCGCGATGGTCGGCGCGCTCGCCGACTGGTTCGCCGTCGCCGCGCTCTTCAGACGCGTGCCGATTCCACTCGTGTCCGCGCATACGGCGATCATTCCGCGCAACAAGCACAAGATCGCCGACAACCTCGCCGTCTTCGTGCAGGACAAGTTTCTCGACGTGCCGTCGCTCGTCGGTCTGATCCGGAAGCACGATCCGGCGCAAAGCATCACGCGCTGGCTGGCCGAGCCGGCCTACAGCGCGCGCCTCGGCGATTACGTCGTGAAGCTGACGAGCGGCATGCTGGACCTGACCGACGACGCGCGCATCCAGGTGTTCATCAAGGACGCGCTGCGGGACGTGCTCGGCAAGGTCGATCTTTCGCAGTCGATGGGCTCGATTCTCGACACGCTCACAAAAGACGGCCGCCACCAGGAACTGCTCGACGCCGGCATCGACCAGGTGCTCACGCTGCTGCGGCAGGCCGAGGCGCGCGCGTTTATCGCGGAACGTATCGTCGATTGGGTGAGGAGCGAGTATCCGAAGATGGAGAAGATTCTGCCGTCGGCATGGCTCGGCGAAAAAGGCGCCGACGCGATTGCGAGCGCGGTGAACCGGATGCTGGAACAGATCAGCGAGAATCCGACGCATCAGTTGCGTCAGACATTCGACGACGCCGCGCACAAGCTCATCGTCAAGCTCAAGAGCGATCCAGCATTCCTGCAAAAAGGCGAGGAACTCAAGCGCTATCTGGTGGAAGGCGAAGCGCTCGCCGCCTATGTGAAGGACATGTGGGGCGAACTGCGCGCGTGGCTCAAACGCGATCTGCACAGCAGCGACTCGGCGCTGCATGCGCGAGTCGTCGCGGCCGGTCAATGGGTGAGCCGCGAGCTGGCCAACGATCCGGCGCTGCGCCAGTCGCTCAACGACCACCTCGAAGAGGCCGCGCGTGCGATGGCGCCCGAATTCGCGCGATTTCTCACGCGGCATATCAGCGATACCGTGAAGAACTGGAACGCCGAGGAGATGTCGCGGCAGATCGAATTGAACATTGGCCGGGATCTGCAATATATCCGCATCAACGGAACGGTGGTGGGCGGTTTTATCGGCTTGCTGCTTTATGTGAGCTCGCAACTGTTCGAATTGCTGCGGCTGCACCTGAGTTGAGCGCCTCATCTCGCAGCAGGCTTCACAAAACGCCTACAATCCGGGCATAGGGTTTGCTCCGTCGCTTGGGTCCCATCGGGCCCCATGGCCCACGCCGCCGCGTTCGTCGCGCGCGGGACCCAAGCGACCGCGCCGCTCAATCGGACAGTGTGCTCATGAAAATATCATTACCGCCGCATGGGCGGCCAAACCGCGTTTATCCGCCGGGCACGCCGGGCCTGCATGGCCTCGCCTCGGTGATCACCGGCGTCGTGGTGGTGTCGGCGCTTTACTTCGGACGCGCGGTGCTGATTCCCATCACGCTCTCCGTGCTGCTCAGCTTTCTGCTCGCGCCGCTCGTGCAGACTTTGCGGCGCCTGCACATGGGCCAGTTGCCGTCCATTTTCATCGCCGTGCTGTTCGCGCTCGCCGCGCTGCTTGCGATCGGCGCGCTGATCGGCGCGCAGCTCGTGCAGCTGGCGAGCGACCTGCCGCAATATCAGTTTGCGATCGAACAGAAGATCGAAACCGTGCAGGAGAAAACCATCGGCCGCGCCGATTCGCTGATGAGCCGTGCGGCGGCCACGCTGCAACGCGTCGCGCCCTCGAAACCTCCGCCGCCGCGTCCCACCGGCCGTGCGGCGCGCAATGCGCCCGCGGTGCCCACGCCGGTGGAAGTCCACGAGCCGTCGCCCACGCCGCTGCAGCTCGCGCGGCGGGCGTTGTCGCCGGCCATTGCGCCGATCGAAACGACGTTTATCGTGCTGGTGGTCACGATCTTCATCCTGCTGCAAAGGGAGGACTTGCGCGACCGCCTGATCAGTCTTTTCGGCTCGCGCGACCTGCATCGCACGACGACCGCGATCAACGACGCGGCCGTGCGGCTGAGCCGCTATTTCGTCGCGCAACTCGGCGTGAATCTGAGCGCGGGCGGCGTGATCGCCATCGGGCTCGCGATTATCGGCGTGCCGGGCGCGCTGCTCTTCGGCGTGATCGCGGCGCTGCTGCGCTTCGTCCCGTACATCGGTATCTGGATCGCGGCGATTCTCGCGTTCATCCTCGCCGCCGCGATCCAGCCGCAATGGACGATGGCGGTGTACACGCTGATTCTGTTCATCGTCGTGGATGTGGTGGCCGGGCAGATTGCCGAGCCGCTGCTGTACGGGCACCGCTCCGGGCTGTCGCCGCTCGCCGTCGTGGTGGCGGCCATCTTCTGGAGCTGGCTGTGGGGGCCGATCGGCCTCGTGCTGTCGACGCCGCTGACGCTGTGCGTGGTGACGCTCGGGCGTTACGCCGACCGCCTCAACTTCCTCACGGTGCTGCTCGGCGACCAGCCGGCGCTCACGCCCGCTCAGAACTTCTATCAGCGGCTGCTGGCGGACGATCCGCATGAGGCCATCGTGCAGGCGGAGCGCCTGCTGCGCGAGATGTCGCTGATCGACTACTACGACAAAGTCGCGCTCGAAGGGCTCAAGCTCGCGCGCAACGACGCCATGCGCGGCGTGCTGATGCCCGAGCAACTGGCGCGGGTGAATGAAGCGCTGGTGGACATCGTCGAGAACCTGGAAATCGCCGAGGGCCTGCCGGACCGCCTCGTACGTCCCGAACCGGGCGACGCGCTTGCGCTGCACGCTGCTTCCACGGCGGATCTGTCGGAGCAGCACGGCACTTCCGCGCGCGCTCATTCGCCGGCGCAAACCGACGGCGAGAAGACGGCGGTGCTCTGCGTGCCCGGGCGCGGCGCATTCGACGAGGTCACGACTGCCATTGCGGTGCAATTGCTTGGGCGCCTCGGCTTCGCCCCGATCATGGCGACGCACTCCGGCTACCGCAGCGCTCGCGCCGACGAACCGAGCTACAGGAATGCGTCCATTATCTGCATCGTCACGCTCGACGCGCCGGACTCGCCGCCGTATCTGCGCAATATGCTGCGACGCACGCGCGAATGGCGGCAGAGAGCGACGGTTGTGGTCGGCGTGGGCGGCACCGCGGAAAACGGGCACGACACGGCACCGCATGCGACGGCCGCTTCTCACTCCGCGCCGACTTTCCGGGCGATGATCGAGGAATGCCAGGTGGCTGCGTCGGCGTTGCATGCGCGCCAGCACTCGCCTGTCACAGGCGGCGGCGAGTAGCCGGTGCGCCGGCTGCGTGCTTCGCATCCGAGCCAAACCTTTGAATCGATCGCCATGCGCCTGTACCCAAATTGAGGACAGGCGCGAGTCGACGCTCCTTCATACTTCGCTCATCGCTATTCAATTCGCCTGCCTGTCGAAAGAAAAACTACGCCGCGGCGGGCGCGAGTTGCAGCGAAGATCGAGGAGACGCGCATGCCCCCCAGCTTCAAACCCTATCCGTTCACGCCGCGCCATTACGAAGGCGTAGTGCCGCCGCTCGTCGACGGGCGCGATCCCGTGCGACGGCCCGTGGCGATTGTCGGCGGCGGCCCGGTCGGCATGACGCTCGCGCTGGCGCTCGCCCGGCAAGGCGTGCGCTCGGTGCTGATCGAAGCCGACGACAGCGTCTGCACGGGCAGCCGCGCCATCTGCATCTCGCGGCGCAGTCTGGAAATTCTCAAGCGCCTCGGCGCCGTGCAAGGCTTTCTCGACAAAGGCCTGCCGTGGACCGGCGGGCGCAGCTTCTATCGGGACACCGAAGTATTCCGCTTTTCGATGCATCAGGACGACGAGCAATCCCTTCCGCCGATGATCAACATCGCGCAGTACCAGATCGAGCAGTTCCTGCTGGACGAACTGGAGCGGCATGCGGAGCTGATCGAGATTCGCTGGCAAACGCGCGTTACCGGCATCGAACAGTCCGCCGCCTCCAACGCGGGGGGCGGTGCAACACTCGATCTGCAGACCGGCGACACTGCATGGCACATGGAAGCCGACTGGGTCGTCGCGTGCGACGGCGGGCGCAGCACGATACGCGAGGCGCTCGGCCTGAAGCTCACCGGCACGACATATGAAGGCCGCTATGTGATCGTCGATATCGAACTCGACAGCGATCGCGCGACCGAGCGGCTCGCCTATTTCGATCCGCCGTCGAACCCGGGCTCGACGGTTCTCGTCCACAGGCAGCCCGACAACGTATGGCGGATCGACTACCAGCTACGCGACGACGAAGACCCGCAGACCGCCGTCGAACCGGAGAACGTCATGCCGCGCGTGCAGAGCGTGCTGGATTCGATCGGCGAAACGGGGGCATGGTCGCCGATCTGGATCACCGTCTACAAGGCCAACGCGCTGACGCTCGAGCGTTATCGCCACGGCGCGGTGCTATTCGCGGGCGATGCCGCGCATCTCGTGCCGATCTTCGGCGTGCGCGGCGCCAACTCGGGGATCGACGACGCCGACAATCTCGGCTGGAAACTGGGCTGTGTGGTGAACGATATCGCGTCGCCCGATCTGCTCGACACTTATAGCGACGAACGCGTGTTCGCCGCGCGCGAAAATCTGAGCTACGGCATGAAGAGCACCGAATTCATGGCGCCGCCCACTTTTGCATTCGAGCTGATGAGAAGCGCCGTGCTGGGACTCGCCGAACATCACCCTGGCGTGCGGCCGCTGATCAATCCGAGGCAAACGCATCCCATTGCATATGCGGACTCGCCGCTCAATCGTGTTGCGGCTAAGCCAACCGGAAGCTCGACTGCGCCCGACGCAGTCGACCCTTTCACCAGAGGCCCCGCGCCGGGCAGCGTCCTGCCTGAATGCCGGCTCGAGCGCCTGTGCGATGGCAGCGAGGAGGCCATTCACCTCACCGATCTGATTGCGCCCTGCTTCACCGCGCTGCGCTTTGGCGTGGATGCCTCGCAAGACACGGCATGGCAGCGGATGTGGGACGACCTCGCCAGCCGCGCGATTCCGTTCAGAGTGGTCACCGTGGTTGCAACTCGCACCGAGGCGCGTGCAGACAGCGCCATCGCGATCGATCACACCGGTCGCCTGCATGAGGCGCTCGGTGCCACTCGCGGCACCGTCTATCTGATCCGCCCCGATGGTCATGTGCTCGCGCGCTGGCGTAAGGGCAGCGCGGCGGCGGTGCAGCGCGCGCTGACAGCGACATTGACGATGCAACACACGGAGACTCTGTCATGACCGATAGCGATCTCGACCGCGTTTATACCGCGCTATGCCAAACCCTCACCACCGAAGGCGAAGCGCAGGCGCCCCTCTATCTGGCTCGCCTCGCGCTGCTCTTCATCACCGAACTCGACGATGCGCAACGGGCGTTGTCTTTGATCGAAGCAGCACGCTTGCCCGCGTCTGTGGCGCCTCCAATCGCGGCGTAGTCGTCACGAAGCTTTGATAAAGGCAAAAAAGCCGTCGCGCACCACGCGCGGCGGCTTTCGGTTGTCATGCAAACACCGCGTTCAATACAAACCCAGCGTACTCGCATGCAGACGCGCGAGCCCGAGCAGCGCATCCGTATAAGGCGTTTTCACACCGGTCAACTGCCCGAGTTCGCGGACGGCGCTCACAAGCGCATCCAGTTCCACCGCCTTGCCCGCCTGCACGTCTTGCAGCATCGACGTTTTCATCGCGCCGAGTTTGAGCGTGACGGCGTGGCGGTCCTCCGGGTCCTGATCGATCGGAATGCCGAAACGCGCGCCGATTTCCTTCGCCTCGAGCATGATGCTCGTGACGAAGCCGCGCGCCAGTTCATCGCCGAGAATGCGGTCGGTGGTGGCGCCGGTGATGGCGCTGATGGGGTTCATCGTCATATTGCCCCACAGCTTGTACCAGACGTCGCGCTGGATCTGCTCCGACATCGACGCATTGAAACCCGCCGCAATCAGCATGTCGGTCAGCGCCTTTACGCGTTCGCTCGCCTGTCCTGCAGCTTCGCCGATGATCAGTCCATTGCCCTGGTGATGCCGGATCACGCCAGGCGCCTCGACGAGGCAGCTCGCATGCACCACGCAGCCCACTGTCTGCGCAGAGGGAATGGCGGCGGCAATGGCGCCGTCCGGGTCGATGGACTTGAGCCGCGTGCCCGCAAAATCGCCGCGCAGACCGTCGCAGAACCACCACGGCACACCGTTCATGGCGGTCAGCACCGTGGTTTGCGCGCCGAGCAGCGGTGCGATGTGCGCGGCCACCGAGGCCATCGCCGGGCCCTTGACCGCGACCACCACGAGATCCTGCGTGCCGAGTTCCGCCGGATTCTCCGCGGCCCGGACATTCACCGCGTGCGTGGTGCCGCCTTCGATCAGCCGCAAGCCCTGCTCACGCAAGGCGGCAAGAGTCGCGCCGCGCGCCACCACGCCGACCTCGTGGCCCGCCTGCGCGAGCCTCACGCCGATCCATCCGCCGATGGCGCCCGCACCGTAAATCGCTGCTTTCATGGATTCATTCCTTGTAACTCGCGTCGATGCGCTCGACTCGCCTCACGAGTGCATCGAACACGTCCTGTCCCGCGCCGTGACGCGGATCGAATTGCAGCGCGTCGCGCGAGCAGCGCATGGCCACCTCTTCAGGAACCGGCCGCGCCTTACCCATTGAAAACGTCGCCATCTGGATTTCGCACGCGCGATTGAGCGTCCACAGAACCGCGAACGTCTGCGGCAGCGTGCGTCCCCATGCCAGCAGTCCATGATTGCGCAGAATCACCGCCTGCCTGTCGCCGATATGTTCGACGAGCCGCGGCCCTTCCTCCGCATGCACGGTGATGCCCTCGAAGTCGTGATACGCAATGCGCTCGTGCAATTGCGCGCTGTAGAAGTTGGTTTGCTGCAGCCCTTCTTCGAGACACGCGACCGCGACGCCCGCCGTGGTATGCGTGTGCATCACGCAATGCGCACCCGGCACGCCTTCATGAATCGCCGCATGCACGACGAAACCGGCCGGATTCACGGGATAGCGCGAGCCGTCGAGCACGCGCCCCTGTGCGTCGATCTTCACCAGGTTGCTCGCCGTGACCTCGGTGTAGTGCAAGCCGAACGGATTGATGAGGAACTGCCGCTCGCCGCCGCTCACGCTCTCCGGCACGCGTAGCGTGATGTGGTTGTAGATCATCTCGGTCCAGCCGAGCATGTCGAAGATGCGGTAGCAGGCGGCCAGTTGAACGCGGGTCTGCCATTCGTCGGGATGCATGTCGGTTTTGTTCGGCACACTCGCCGGTGGCATATCAAGTGTCGTCATCGACGTCTCCATGGTGATCTGTTGGCTGTGCCCGCTTTGCCGCCGTGCCTGCGCTGACACTGCGCCGGCGCGTCCGCCGGCCAGTGTCTCGCCGCGCTATGCGCCCGACACGACCGCCGCAATCGACGACGCGACGTAGTCCGCGTTGCGCGCATTCAGGCCCGCCACGCACATACGCCCGGAGCGCAACACGTACACCGCATGTTCGCTGCGCAAGCGCTCGACTTGCTTCCCGGTCAGCCCCGTATAGGTAAACATGCCGCGCTGCGCAACGTAACGCGCGCGCATCACTTCATCGACACGGCCCGCGAGTCCCGCGTGAATCGTGCCGCGCATCGCGAGAATGCGCTCGCGCATGGTGGCCAGTTCCGCCTCCCACGACGCGCGCAACGACGCATCGGACAGCACGTTGGCCACAAGGCGCGCGCCATGCGTGGGCGGATTGCTGTAGTTCGCGCGCACCGTGGACATCAACTGGCCCAGCACCCGGCCCGCTTCATCCGCGTTCTTGCAGACCACGCTCAGCGCGCCCACGCGCTCGCCGTACAGCGAGAAATTCTTCGAAAACGAATTGGCTGCCATGAGCGGTATATCCGCGGCGGCCAGCATGCGCACGCAAGCGGCGTCTTCCTCGAGGCCCGCGCCGAAGCCCTGGTAAGCCATATCGACAAACGCGATCAGCTTGCGACGCTGTAATACCGGCATGAGCTCCGCCCATTGCGCGGCGCTCAGATCGACGCCGGTCGGGTTGTGGCAGCACGCATGCAGGAGCACGATGCTGCGCTCGGGCAACCGGCCGATCGTGTCGATCATATCGGCGAAACGCAGGCCGCCCGTCGCTTCGTCGTAATACGGATAGGTGTTGACCGTTAGACCCGCGCCTTCGAACACGACGCGATGATTTTCCCAGCTGGGGTCGCTGATCCAGATTTGCGAAGCGGGAAAATAGCGCCGCAGAAAATCGGCGCCGACCTTCAGTGCGCCCGAGCCTCCAATGGTTTGCAATGTCGCGATGCGCCCCGCCGCGCGCGCCTCGCTGTTTGCGCCGAACACGAGCGCCTGGGCGGTGTCGCGATAGAGCGGCAGGCCCGCCATCGGCAGATAGGAGCGCGGACCGATGGCATCGAGCAATGCGGTTTCGGCGCGGCGCACGGCGTCCATGACCGGCAGCTTGCCCGCGTCGTCGAAATAGATGCCGATGCTCAGATTGACTTTGTTCGGGCGCGGATCGAGCTGGAAGTCTTCGTTCAGGCTGAGAATCGGGTCGCCGGGATAGGCGGGAATATGTTCGAACATGGCATTTCCTTGATTGGAGCCCTGCGGTAGCGCTGGTTTTTGCGCAGACATTGCGCTCACGTGGCGTTCGCAGCCGGGCGAGACCGAAAGTCTAAGCGCCTTTCTGTGCTTCCGTCGATTGGGGCAAGTGTCGATGAACGCGCGGCAATCGACAATCAACGGATTTTTCACGATTCGTAAGTTTTTCTTTAGAATCGCACCATGGCACTTACTCGCGTCACCATTCGTCAATTCGAGGCGTTTCTCGCCATTGTCGACCTGCAGAGCATCGGCGCGGCTGCCGGGCGGCTCGGGCTCACCTCGTCGGCGGTGAGCCAGTTGCTCGCCGAGCTCGAAGCGGAGCTCGGCTTTCGCCTGTTCGACAGGACCACGCGGCGCGTGAATCTGTCGAGCGCGGGGCAGGATTTCCTCGCCTCGGCGGAATCGGTGCTGCGCCACGTGCGCGCCGCCGCCCAATCCGCCGACGATATCCGCAATCGCGCGGCCGGCATTGTGCGGATCGGCGCCCCGCTCGTGCTCGCATCCACCGCCCTGCCCGCCGCGATCGCGGACTATGCGCGCGACAAGCCCAAGGTGGTCGTGCGCATTTGCGATACGGTGGTGGAGCAGCTGGTCGAGCGCGTGGAAAGCGCGGACGTCGATCTCGCGATCGGCCCGGACCGGCCAAGCGGTGCGCGCGTGAGCCGTGACACCGCGTTCGCGAGCCCGTGGGTCATGTGGTGTGCGCCGTCGCATGCGCTCGGCGCGCGCAGGCGCGTGCAGTGGCAGCAGTTGCGGGATGTCCCTATCGTCGCGACGGGGCGCGATCACGAACGCGCGGTCGACCAGATGCTCGCGGATTTGCCCGTTGAGGCGCGCATCGTTCCGGCGGACGTGGTGGACAACGTGACCACGGCGTTCGGCATCGCTGCGCGCGGGCTCGCCGTCACGCTCGCGCCGGCTTATGTGGCGCCGCTCGCGCGCACCTTCGGCCTCGTGATGAAGCGGATTGTCGAGCCGGAAACCATCCGCGAAGTCTGTCTGTATCGCTCGACGGAACGCGCGTTATCGCCGCCCGCTGCCGGTTTCGCGGATTTCCTGCTGCCCTGGCTCAGACGCTGGGATCGCGAAACGCAGGCCGATACGCGGGTAAAACGCGCCTGATAGTCCATTCAAGGCGCGGCCAAACGGCGAGTGGCGAGTATCAGCTTCGTGGCGGCGCCACGCACAGCGCAAACAGTTGCCGCTGACTTGAAATGCCGAGCCGCGCGTAAGCGCGCTTCTGATAGGTGACGACACTCGCAGGCTTTACGCCCATCCGTTCGCCGATTTCAACTGCGGTAGCGCCTTCGAACGTGCCGCGCAGCACGTCGAGTTCGCGCGGCGTGAGCGCGGGGCACATTCGTCTCACGCGCGCGAGCATGGTCGCGGCGGGGCTTTCATGGTGCTGACCATGAAGTGCGTAATGCGCTTTTGCCGCGTGCGCGAAGAGATGCGCAAGACTTTCGACTCGCTCCATCTCGCCTGCCTCGAAGACGCCATATGCACGGTCGCGATACAGATTGATGGACAGCCACACGCTGTGAACAGGTTGCACGAGCAACGAGACGCGGTCCGACACATTGGGCTGCTCGTAACAGGCCGTGCGATACGCTTCGTTCTCGATCTCCTCGCTTTGCTGCTGATGCAGCACCAGCGCGCCGCGCGAGCGCGAGCCGTCGATGATCGCCCGGTTGCCGTCGAGCGCATAAAAATGCGCCGCGTAACGATGGGCCACGTCGCGCAGAAAACGGCCGCCGCGGTGATCCGCCGCCGACATGGTGCGCGGGCGCGCGCCGGATTCATACGCGAACACGGTGCACTGCGAGACCGGCATGATGTCGCCGGCCGTTTTGAGCATGCTGGCCGCGAGTGCGTCCGCGTCCTCGTGCGAAATGGACATGACGAGCTCGGCCGCACGCGCGGTGCTGATCTGTTCATTTCGACGAGGCGGGGAAATGCGCCAGGAACGCATGATGGCTTCGGGCTTGCGCGGCGTGTATGAGGTAGCGCCAAGCGTAGCACACCATGCATGCGTTCGTGTGCGCATGGGCGGCAAGGGTATTCACGGCATTTCCGCGGAAAACCCGCCTACTTTTCCGCCGCCATTATTTGCCGGAAAACGAGCCGCGTTCCAGCGTCACCATCCGCGGCAGCTCGATGGTGAACACCGTTCCGTCGCTTTCGTCGGACTTCACGTCGACACGTCCGCCGTGCATACGCGCGATTTCGTGCACGATATGCAGGCCTAAGCCGAGCCCTTCGCGCGAACGGGAGCCGCCGTTATTCGGCCCGAATGCCTTGAAGAGATGCGGGACAACCTCAGGCGGAATCACGCCGCGGTTGGCCACCGTGAGGCGCACGGAATCCTCCGCCTCGCCGTCGACGTGCACGCTCACATCGCCGGCCGCGCCGTGGTGCAGCGCATTGCTCACAAGATTCGACACCGCCTGCCAGACGAGATCGGTATCCCACGCGCCCGCTGTATTGCCGCGGCTCGCGAACACGATGCGCTTGCCGTTCTCGCGCGAAGCGAATTCGTCGATCACGGAACGGCATAGCGTCGCGAGTTCGATCGACCGGGGCTGCAGCGGCAGGCGTCCGCCTTGCAGACGCGCGAGATTGAGCAGTTGATCGACCATCCGCGCCATGCGCAGCGAACTGTTTTTCACGCGCGCCGCGACGGCTGCGGACTGCTGATCAGCGGCGGTGCGCATCAGGTATTCCGCGGAGGCGAGGACCGCACCGAGCGGCGTGCGCAGATCGTGACTCAGCACCGCCATCAGCATCTCGTTGGCTTCGAGCATCTGACGCGTGGTAACGAGCTGTGCGGCGAGCTGGCGCTTCTGCTGTTCGAGTTGAACGAAGACATCCACCTTCGATTGCAGAATGCGCGGATCGAACGGCTTGTAGAGAAAGTCCACCGCCCCGGCTTCATAGCCGCGAAACGTGCGCGACGCATCCTGCGCGGTGGCGGTCAAAAAAATGATCGGCACATGCGAGGTTCGCGGACTGCCGCGCATTAACGCCGCCAGTTCGAAACCGTTCATGCCCGGCATATTGACGTCGAGAATCGCGAGCGCCACCTCGTGCTTGAGCAGCAGATCGAGCGCGGCTGTGCCCGAATCGGCCACCAGCACGGCAACGTCGGGGCGCGTCAACAAGGCCTTGAGCGCGGTGATGTTGTGAGCGATGTCGTCGACGATAAGAATGTTCACGGGTGGATTCGACATGGCATCGGATCAAAGAGAGGCCGGCCATGCTGCGAGCCGCCGGGCCATGGTTTCGGGAGAATAGATGTAATCGGCCGCGCCGCGCTCGATCGCGGTGCGCGGCATGTCGGGCGAGGTCGCGGTGCCGGGATCCTGCACCCACGTGAGCCCGCCCCACGCGCGCACATGCTGCAAACCTTGCGCGCCGTCGTCGTTTGCGCCGGACAGCAGGAGCGCGAGCAGCTGCTCGCGATACACCGCTGCCGCGGACTCGAACAAGACGTCGATGGAAGGCCTCGAGAAGCGCACGGCGGGATCCGTTGAAAGCGCAACCGTTTTGTCCACCTCGACCAGCATGTGATAGCCAGGCGGCGCGACATGCACGCGGCCCGGCATGATCTCGTCGCCGGCGTCCGGCTCAATCACCGGCAACACGCACCGGTGGGCCAGCGCGTGCACGAGATAGCTGGGCGGGTCGGGCGGCAGATGCATGACGATCATCACGGCCGGTGCAAAACTCGCCGGCAACGCGGCCAGCAGCAGATGGATCACCTCCATGCCGCCCGCCGAGCCCCCGATCACGACGAGTTCGCACGCGCGCGCGCGATGCGCGCCCCGCTGGGCGTCGACGTCAGGCCGAATGCTTGGGCACGGGTTCACGTTGGTCTCAGCGCTTCTGGTAAATACGTTCGCCCGGACGGAATTCGTCGAAGGCATCGTAATGACGGGAAAACCGCAGGGTCTCCTTGCTGCCGAGTCCGAGAAAACCGCGCCGTACCAGCGCGTTTTCGAACAGACCCAGCGCGCGGTCCTGCAAACCGCGATCGAAATAGATCAGCACGTTGCGGCACGATACGAGGTGCGCTTCGAGAAACACTTCGTCGGTGGAGAGACTGTGGTCGGCGAACACGACACGGCCTTTGAGCGAGCCCGCAAAACGCGCGCCGCTATAGGCCGCGTGATAGTAGTCCGACAGCGAGCGCGTACCGCCGGCCGCGAGGTAATTCTGAGTAAAGCCCTGAATGCGGTCCAGCGCATAAATGCCGGCTTCGGCGCGCGCGAGCGCGTCGGGGTTGATGTCGGTCGCATAGAACAGCGTGCGCTCGGTCAGACCTTCTTCGTCGAAAAGAATTTTTAGCGACCACAGCTCTTCGCCGGTGCTGCAGCCTGCGACCCACACCTTGATCGACGGATAGGTGCGCAGACGCGGCAAGACGTGCTCGCGCAGTGCGAGAAAATAGGCAGGATCGCGAAACATGTCGCTGACCTGCACGGTGAGGTACTGAAACAGCCGCGAAAACTGATCTCCGTCGCGCAGGATACGGTCCTGCAATTGCGACAGTGTGCCGAGGCCGAACTCATCGAGTGCCTGCGCGAGGCGGCGGCGCAGCGACGACATCGCATAGTGGCGGAAATCGTGCTGATATTTGAGGTAGATAGCCTCCAGCAGCAATTTCAACTCGATGTCGAAATCGCTCATGCGTTGCCGTGCGTCCAACTCGGATTGGCTCATTGCGATCTCCGTCTTGCCGGCTCGCACCCGTGCGTTGGATTCGTGGCGTTTATCGTCGCCGTTCATGGCTGCGGTTCCACCTCTAACGTTGGCGCAACCAGACACGGCACAGCGCGACCAGCTTGTCCACGTCGATCGGCTTCGAGACATAATCGTCCGCGCCTGCTTCGAGGCACCGCAGACGGTCGTTCGCCATGGCCTTCGCCGTCAACGCAATGATCGGCAGATGCGCAAAACGCGGATTGCGCCGAATCTCGCCCATCGCGGTCAAACCGTCCATCTCGGGCATCATGATGTCCATCAGAATCAGGTCCACTTCAGGGCCGTTTTGCAGTGCGTCCAATGCTTCGCGGCCATTGCGCGCGATCTGCAGCGTCGCGCCGAGCGGTTCGATCACATGCGAAAGCGCGAAGATGTTGCGGACGTCGTCTTCGGCGAGCAGGATCGTGCGGCCTTCGAAGGCATTGTCGCGCTGGCGTACCGTGCGCAGCATGCGCTGCTGCTCGGGTGCCAGCGACGACTCCACGCTGTGCAGAAACAGCGTCACCTCGTCGAGCAGACGTTCCGGCGACTTCGCGCCCTTGATAATGATCGACTTCGAATAGCGGCGCAGGCGGTGCTCTTCTTCGTCCGACAGCATGCGCCCCGTGTAGACGATCACCGGCAGTGCCGCATGTTCCGTATTGGCCGCGAGGCGCTCCAGCAAATCGTAGCCGGTGCCGTCGGGCAGCGCGAGGTCGGTCACCACGCAATCGAACGACAGTTTCTCGAGATGCTGCAACGCCTCGGACAACGTTGCGACCGCAACTATCTCGGTGTTGTCGCTTTGCAGCAGCGCGCGGATGCTTTCGCGCATCGGCGCGTCGTCCTCGATCACGAGGACCCGCTTCAGACGCTGTTGCAGGCGCGCTTCGAGGCGGCGGATCGCGGCTTCCATCGTGGAGCGCGCGGTCGGCTTGAGCGTATAGCCGATCGCGCCGAGGTGCAGCGCCTTGTCCGCATGATCCGTCGCGGACACGATGTGAATCGGGATATGGCGTGTGAGCGGATCGTTCTTCAGCCATTCGAGCACGGTAAGTCCCGAACGGTCCGGCAGGCCCACATCGAGCAGCACGGCAGCCGGGCGCATGTCGCGCACGAGCGCGAGCCCGCTTGCCGCGTTGCTCGCATGCACGAAGTCGAAATCCAGTTCATGCACGAGATCGCGCAGAATTTCCGCAAACGCGAGATCGTCTTCCACGGCGATGATGAGACGGCCCGCGCGCGTGCGATTGTCGCGGTCGTCGGCAATGGCCGCGCTGCCGGCTTCAGGTGCGCCGGCTGGTTGAGCGGCGCTGCCCGCGACCGCCAGGCGAGCAGGGGTTGTCGTCATCACGCCGTTAGCGGGCGTGATGACCGCCGGCGCCGCGTCGCCCCACGATGCGCGAGCGAGCAATGCGTTGTCCGTATCGCCGTCCGTGGCTACCGCATGTGCAGACGTCTCATGCGAAACCGCGACCGCATTTTCGCCGCCCGCCGCAAGCGCCGCGCGCGCGTCGAGCGGCAACCATAGCGTGAACACGCTGCCCTTGCCCACCTCGCTCGCCACCGTGATGCGCCCGCCCAGCAAACGCGCGAATTCGCGTGAAATGGAGAGGCCGAGACCGCTGCCGCCGTACTGGCGACTTGTCGATCCGTCGGCCTGCTGGAATGCTTCGAAAATCATTTCCAACTTGTCGGACGCAATGCCGATGCCGGAATCGCGCACGTCGATTCGCAGCATGTCGTCGTCCGCCGGGGCGACCGACAGTGCAACCTCGCCGCGTTCGGTGAACTTAACCGCGTTCGACAGCAGGTTCCGCAGAATTTGCGTGACACGCTGACCGTCGCTGACGATGCTGTCCGGCGCACCCGGCAAACGGTCGAACACGAGGTTCAGGTGCTTCGCGCCCGCCATGGGCCTGAACAGTTCCTCGAGCGATTGCAGCGTCGCGTCGAGCGAGACGGTCTCCAGTTCGACGCTCACCTGCCCCGCCTCGACCTTGGACAGATCGAGGATGTCGTTAATCAGCACCAGCAGGTCGCTATTCGACGCGTGAATGGTTTCCGCATAACGCACCTGCTCTTCGGTCAGATTGCCGGTTCTGTTCTGCTGGAGCAGCTTGGCGAGAATCAGCGAGCTGTTCAACGGCGTACGCAGTTCGTGCGACATGTTCGCGAGAAACTCCGACTTGTAGCGGCTCGATTGCTCGAGACGCTCCGCGTTCGCGGCCAGATCGTCCTGCGCGCGCAGCAGATCGGCCTTTTGCCGCTCGAGCCGATGCGCATATTCCTCGAGCTGCACATTGGTCTGTTCGAGTTCCGCCTGTTGCGCCTGCAGGCGCGTTTGCGATTCGAGCAGCGCGCGTCCGCGTTCCTCCAGGCCTTCGTTGGAGACACGCAGTTCTTCCTGCTGCACCTGCAACTCTTCATTCAACTGCTGCGTCTCGACCAGCGCATCCTGCAAGCGTTCGCGGTAGAGCGCCGCCTCGATGAAGTCGCCCATGCTGTTGCTGACAAGCTCGATGAACTCCGGGTCACGCGGCGCGAGTGTGCGCATGAAACCCAGTTCGAGCACACCATTCACCTCGCCCTCGCTCGCGACCGGCATGATGATCAGGTGCTTCGGCGCGCTGTTGCCCGTTGCGGAAACGACCTGTATGTAGTTCTCCGGCACATCGCGCATCACCACCATGCGGCGCGACGCGGCGGCCTGGCCGACGAGCGTGTCGGCATCCGCGAGATCGCGCGCCGTGGCCTGCTCGCTTTCGCGGCTGAAGCCGTATGTCGCGACGCGGCGCAGCGTGCCGTGCCGCTTGTCGCGCACGTAGAGCGCGCCGACTGCCGCATCCATGTACTGCGCGAGGCAATCCAGCATGGCGCGGCCGACGAGTTGCGGAGTGGTCTGTCCGACCACCCGCTCGGCGAGCATGCGCTGCCCCGAGCGCAACCACACCTGTCTTTCCAGTACTTCCGTCTGTTCCGCCTGCTGACGCAAGGCCTTGTCGTACGCGCCGGCGAGATTGAGCAATTCGCGGCGGCCCATCCATGCCAGCAGACTGTTCACGCTGATGCTAAAGAGCAGGAACACGCTCACCAGGATGACGGTGACGCGCCGCGAGGCTTCTGTGCGTTCCTGACGCAGACGCAATTCGACGGTGAGAAAGTCGTCGAACTGTTTGCGCGTTTCGTCGAATTCCATCTTGCCGCGACCGCTCGCGACGACGCTCGCCACGTCCTGCATTCTGCGGCGCGCGTCGATCATGTCTTCGGCAAAGCGGTTCCAGCGCTCCTGAATGGCAGCAATCTGCTTGAGCTTTTCGAGCTGCATCGGATTGTCCGCGACAAGCCCCTGCAGTTCGTCCATTTGCGCCTTGAAGAGCGGTCCGCCGTTTTCGTATTGGGCGAGAAAACTCTCGTCTCCCGTGAGGAGAAAACCGCGCATCGACGACTCGCGGTCCACTGCAAGACGCAGCATCTGATTGGCCTTGCCGATGACGCGCTCGGAATGCTCGGCAAGACTCGTAGTGGAAACCAGATAGGCAATGAGCCCGACAAACACGCCGATGGTGATCAGGCCGACAAACAAGGGCAACGCGATGTTGCGGCGAATGATGCCGCGAAAGTAGTGTTCGTCGACGGCTTGCGATGCGGTCATTTTTTCTATATTCAGCAAGACGGATCGTCGTGATCCGGAATATTTTTCAGGATTCCCGCGCGGTACGGTGCGTGCTTACGCAAACGCTTAATCATACAGGAGGGGTCCCGTTTTTTGCGTGCACGAGCGCGCTCTGCATGGCTGCATAAAGGCAGAACACCAAGGCAAAAGACGCACGCAACTTTGGCCCAGCCCATGCGGTCAATGATGCGAACAGTGCACGCTCGCGTACTCACCCTCCTCCTTTCTTTAGTTCAGCCGATGACCGATTACGCCTTCGCTTCCGCCCACCTTCGCTTGCGCAGCGCACTCCTTGCCGCGTTCATGCTGTGCGTGTCCTGCGCGGCCACATGCTTCGCCGCCGACGTCTCTCAGGCGAGCGGCGGCATAACGGAAGGAATAAAGAGCGCGGACGGAACAAAGAGCGGCATCGTGCATATTGCTGTGCATGTGGAACCGCCCGCGCAGGCGTCGCCGGTGGTGCCGGTTCCGCCGTCGGAGCAGTACGCCGATCTGTATCGCGACGTGCAGCTCGCTCATCTCTTTCCGGACAGCAAGACCTTCGCCGATATGGTGCCGCTCGAACCGCCGTCGCAGATCGCGCTCGACTACGCTAGCGCGAAGCAGCAGCCGGGTTTTAGTCTGGGCGACTTCGTGAAGCGCAATTTCACGCTGCCCGCGCGAGCGTCGAAGAGCTATGTGTCCGATCCGAACGAGGACGTCGTGAGCCATATCGACACGCTCTGGAGCGTACTCAAGCGCGAGCCGGACTCGACTGCAAGCCCGTGGACGTCGCTGCTGCCGCTGCCCGATGCCTACATCGTGCCGGGCGACCGCTTCGACGAAATCTACTACTGGGACTCCTACTTCATCATGCTCGGCCTCGAGGCCAGCGGACGCCACGCTCTCGTGCTCGACGAACTGAAAAACTTCGCAACCCTGATCGATCGTTACGGCCATATTCCGAACGGCAACCGCACGTATTACCTGAGCCGCTCGCAGCCGCCGTTCTTTGCGCAGATGGTGCGGCTCGTCGCCGACAAGGACGGCGACGCCGTGTACGCTCAATACCTGCCTGAGCTGCAACGCGAATACGCGTACTGGATGGACGGCAGCGAGGGCCTCGCCGCGGGCCACGCGAATCGCCACGTCGTGCGTCTCGCGGACGGGTCGCTGCTCAACCGCTACTGGGACGAGCGGGCGGCACCGCGCGACGAGTCCTACCGCGAAGACGTCGTGACCGCGCAACAAACGCCTGAGCGCAATCCCGGGGACCTCTGGCGCAATCTGCGCGCGGGCGGCGAAACCGGCTGGGATTTCAGCTCGCGCTGGTTTGCCGACGGCAAGACGCTCGCCACCGTCGACGTCACGTCGCTCGCGCCCGTCGATCTGAATTGCCTGCTCGTCGATCTCGAACGCGCGCTTGCCAAGGCGTACCGCATGCGCGGCGACGTCACGCATGCGGAGAACCTGGCGCAGCGCGCCGCGACTCGCGCCGACACGATTCGGCGCGTGCTGTGGGATCCGCCATTGCAGGCATTCGGCGACTACGACTTCGTGCGTCGCACGCTCACGCACAAACTGACCGCCGCCACGGTTTATCCGCTTTATACGGGCGTTGCCAGCCGGCAGCAGGCGAAGGCCGTCGCGGCGACCCTGCAGCGCCAGTTGCTGCGCCCGGGCGGCCTCGCCACCACACTGGTTGCGAGCGGCCAGCAATGGGACGCGCCAAACGGCTGGGCGCCGCTGCAATATCTCGCTGTCATCGGCTTGCGCCGATATAGCGAACCCGCGCTCGCGCAAACCATCGCAACACGCTGGATCAGCACCAACGTCTCTTACTATCAGCACACCGGCAAGCTCGTCGAAAAATACGATGTGAATGCCGCCTCACCGGGCGTGGCCGCGGGAGGCGGCGAATATCCGCTGCAAGACGGATTCGGCTGGACCAACGGCGTGTTGCGCACCCTCCTCGCGCTTTATCCGCAGGCTATTCACACCTCGCGGCCGAGCGATATTGCCGCAGGACCCGCGGGCGTGTCGGCCGCGGCGGCGTCTGCCGCTGCGGCGCCGAAAAACACGCACCGGCTCCAGGGCCCGCGCGTGAGCCCGTAATCGCGGCGGTTACACAATCACCGGGATCACGCTTCACGCCGTGCTTCGTTCAGAACCGGTAATTGATCGATACGTCGGCGACGCCGTTCGCCTTGCGGTGCGTGATCGGACTATTCCCCGCGCTGCCGACGAGTTGCTGGAACGCGCCGTCCGCCGTGGCGAACCAGTGCTTGTCGAACAGCCACACGGCGCTGATGCCGAAGCCCACCGACTTGAAGCCGGCGCTCGCGTGATATTGCGGATACTGCGAATGCGCGGCCTGATTCTGATTTACGCCGAACCAGCTGTTCATATAGGTGGAGTCGGCCAGCGTCACGCTCGGGCCGGCGAACCAGAAGAATTTCTTCGAGCTGCCCGGCATCGGCATATAAGCGCCGAAATCGCCGATCCATCCATTGGAGCCGCCAAAATAGCGGCGCACGTCCGCGCGCAATACCAGCGGAAAGTCTTTCGATACGACGTACTCACTCGAGAGCTTCAGGCCCGGCGCGGGATTGATGTTGCCCAGCCCGTTCAGTTCCTGCGGATCGTCATGTCCGCGGCGACCCAGGTCGTAGACCGCCGCGAGGCTCGCGCGCCAGTTCTCGCCCTGTGCGAAGTTGACCCCAAGTCCCTCGCCGCTTGAGAAAAAGAACAGGTCCTTGTAGCGCACGTCGAGGCTCGGCCCCGCCATCACGTGATACCGGTCCGAGCCTTCATAGCGCGGCTGGAACGACGTTGCGGCACCCACGCGCAATTGCCAGTCGGGGATGGTCGGCTGCCACATCTTTTGCAGGGGCACACCCGCCGAGTATTGCCATTCGCCGAGCGGCGAAGGGGTTTGCGCGAGCGCCGTCCCCGGACCGGCGGCCATGCCGCCAATGGCGAGCACCGCAAAAGAGCTTGCCGCGATGCCTGTTTGTTTATTGCGGATCTTGCCGATCCGCTTTCTACGGCTGTTCAACACCAATGCCTCCAATCTCGCGTATCGCGAAGAGGGTTACGTTTGAGGCCCGGCGCTCCCCGCCACGCGCAGCGAACCCCGGACGAGCGCCGCGTGGCGGCGCGCGGCATGTAAGTTTTTCAGCAACGACACGCATTGCACGGCAAAAAGGCGAACACGCCAGCTCTGCCTGCCGCCACGCACATGCTTTGTGCAATGGTATTCGTCGGATGAGACAAGACGAACGTTTTGCCGACGGAGCAGCTAGTGCAAGATGCGGGCCTACCGCGTGGAGGCCAACCTCGGCGACATGAAGTTGCCGGCTCCCATGCGCAGCGTTATCGCGCGACCTGAACAAGCACCGGCTTGTCGCGATACAAGCTGGGAAAGAGCCGCTTGAGGCTAGCCACCTTCGGCATATCGTTGAGCGCGATATACGCCGAGTTCGGATGCTCGGTCAGGTAGTTCTGGTGATAGAACTCGGCCGGATAGAAGCCCTTGAAGGGTTCGAGCTTCGTCACGATCGGCGCCGGAAAAGTATGTGCTTTGTCGAGTTGCGCGATATAGCTCTGTGCGACGCGCCGCTGCGTATCGTTTAGGGGAAACACCGCGGACCGGTATTGCGGACCGCTGTCGGGACCTTGACGATCGAGCTGTGTCGGGTCGTGGATGACCGAGAAGTAAACCTGGAGCAACTGCCCATAGGTGACTTGCGCGGGGTCGAACGTGACCTGCACCGACTCGGCGTGGCCCGTGGCTCCGCCGCTGACTGTTTCGTAATGCGCGGTGTCGCGCTGGCCGCCCGAATAGCCCGAGACGGCCTGCTTCACGCCACGCACATGCTGGAACACGCCCTGCACGCCCCAGAAACAGCCACCCGCAAACACCGCGGTTTCTTCATGCGCCGATGCTGCCGGGACGGGCTCGTCCAGCGCGGGCGGCGCGATCGGCACGGCGTTCTCCGATGAAAACGCCACGCGTTGCGCAAGCAGCAGCGCGAGTAGACCGAAGCCGAAGCCGACGCGGACGTCGAGCCAGAGCCGCGCCGCGCGGGAGTGGGCGCGCTTGCCGTCGATACAATTGTCGATATTCATGATGTGTGTCCTGATTGCGACTACAGCGTGTGCCATACCGCTCGCCTCGCGCCTACCCGCTTGAGTCTGCGGGAAGCGAACGGCCCCACAAGTTAGTCGCGCGAAGGCCGCGTGAATGACAGCATGCGCGCGTTTCCCACTTTGCGCAGGGCAGCGCATGCCGTTGGCAAAGCACTCACAGCGGAAAGCGCGTGGTCGAGAGGATCTCCTTGAGCACCATGAACGAGCGGATTTGCCGTACACCCGGCAAATACAGCAATTGTTCGGCGTGCAGGCGATTGAAGCTGTCGCTGTCGCGCGTGCGGATCGTCATGAAGTAATCGAATTCGCCCGTGACGACGTGGCACTCCATGCAGCCCGGCACTGTCTGCGCCGCTTTCTCGAAGTCGGCAAACGACTCGGGCGTGGACCGATCGAGCACCACGCCGATGATCACCAGCATGCCCGCCCCCGCCGATTTCGGGTCGATCAACGCGACCACGCCGCGAATCAGGCCTGACTCCTTCAGACGCTCGACGCGCCGCAGGCAGGCCGGCGCGCTCAGCTTCACCTTGGCCGCCAGCGCGACGTTCGAAATCGACGCGTCCGTTTGCAACTGGCGCAGGATCGCCCGGTCGATGCGGTCCAGCGACTGAAGCGACTCGGCTGCGGGCGTCGAGGCGGCCTGGCGTGCTGGGGGCCGGCAAACTTTTATTTTGTTCATGGGTTTGTTCAGGAAACGAAGTTGAGCTTTTTATTTCTCGCTGTTATTTAAATTACGCCGACAGGGTTTTCTTCGCAAGCTCATTTTCCGCGGTTTTTCCTACCATGTGTTGAACGCGGCGGCCCGCTGCCCGCGCCCACACCCTCAACCCCGGAGATGCCATGAACCTGCAACGCTTTCCCCGCTACCCGCTCACTTTCGGCCCCACGCCGATCCAGCCGCTCAAGCGCCTCAGCGATCATCTGGGGGGCAAAGTGCATCTGTATGCAAAGCGCGAGGATTGCAACAGCGGCTTCGCGTTCGGCGGCAACAAGACGCGCAAGCTGGAGTACCTGATTCCCGAAGCGCTCGCGCAAGGCTGCGACACGCTGGTTTCCATCGGCGGGATTCAGTCGAATCAAACCCGCCAGGTCGCGGCGGTCGCCGCGCATCTCGGCATGAAGTGCGTGCTCGTGCAGGAAAACTGGGTCAACTATTCGGATGCGGTGTACGACCGCGTGGGCAACATTCAGATGTCGCGCATACTCGGCGCCGACGTGCGCCTCGTGCCGGACGGTTTCGACATCGGCTTTCGCAAGAGCTGGGAAGACGCGCTGGAAAGCGTCCGCGCCGCCGGCGGCAAGCCGTATGCGATTCCTGCCGGCTGCTCGGACCATCCGCTCGGCGGCCTCGGCTTCGTCGGCTTTGCGGAGGAAGTCCGCCAGCAGGAAGCCGAACTCGGCTTCAAGTTCGACTACATCGTGGTGTGCTCGGTGACGGGCAGCACGCAGGCCGGCATGGTGGTGGGCTTTGCCGCCGACGGCCGCGCGGATCGCGTCATCGGTATCGACGCGTCGGCGAAACCCGCGCAGACGCGCGAACAGATCACGCGAATCGCCAGTCGGACCGCGGAGAAAGTCGGCCTCGGGCGCGACATCACCGCGCAGGATGTGGTGCTCGACGAGCGCTTCGGCGGCCCGGAATACGGTCTGCCGAATGACGGCACGCTCGAGGCGATCCGCCTGTGCGCGCGCCTGGAAGGCGTGCTGACCGATCCCGTCTACGAGGGCAAGTCGATGCACGGCATGATCGACATGGTGCGCAACGGCGAGTTTCCCGAAGGCTCGCGCGTGCTGTATGCGCATCTCGGCGGCGTGCCCGCACTCAATGGCTACAGCTTTATTTTCCGCGACGGCTAACGGCAGCGTGGCGTGCGACGGTCCAGGGTTGAATACGACCTGTGGGCCGTTGCGTATTCGCGCTCATGCGGCAAGGCGCTTTTTCAGATGCTTGCGCAGGAAGTCGACGAACGCACGAATGGTCAGCGAGCTCTGCCGATGTTGGGGATAGACCGCGTAGACTCCGGTGGGGCTCGGCAAAAATTCGTCGAGCACGGTGACGAGCCGGCCGCTTCGCAGTGCGTCGGCGACGATAAAATCAGGAAGCCGAACTATTCCGAGGCCGGCTACGGCCGCATCGCGAATCAGTTCGCCATTGTTGGCGCGCAGCGGCCCGAGCACTTCGAAGCTTTTCACCGCGCCGTCCACTGCGAACTCCCACGTCACCACACCGCCGTGTCCATAAAGCAGGCATGAGTGACGCGCCAGGTCGGCGGGCGCGGCGGGCCTGCCGCGGCGGCGCAGATACGCCGGACTGCAACACGCGACCAGATTCACATCCACCAGCTTTTGCGCGATCAGCGTGGAGTCCGGCAACACGCCGATTCGCACGGCCATGTCGAAGCCCTCGCCGACCACGTCGACGGTACGGTCGCTCAACTCCATGTCGAAACGCACGTCGCGATGCTCGCGCAAGAAATCCGCGACGAGCGGCGACAGATGCAGCATGCCGAAGGACATCGGCGCACTCACCTTGAGGAGGCCGCGTGGCCCCGCCCGCCGCAACAACATGGCCTGCTCGGCGTCCTCGACCTCGCCCAGAATGCGTTTGGCCCGCTCGTAGAACTCCTGGCCGAGGTCGGTCACGGCAAGCTTGCGGGTATTGCGCACGAGAAGCGGCACGCCGAGCGCTTCTTCCAGCGCCATGACCCGGCGGCTCACGAACTGCTTGGACAGCGCAAGACGCTTCGCCGCGGCGGTGAAGTTATGGGCGTCGACGGTCGCGACGAAGATACGCATGTCGTCCAGTTGCATGGCGATTGTCCACTATGATGAGACGGTCCTTCCATTTATACGCGAATTATAGCCGCTCAAGTTGACCTACACTTCTGGTCATGGATCGCGGACAACCAACCAGTCCGGATCGCCCGCAACGAAAGTTGCATGAACGACGAGTCGGACGCTGGCGCGCTCCACTCGACAGGAGAAAAAGATGCTTGAAATCAGACATGCCAATCAACGCGGCCGTGCAGAGCACGGCTGGCTTAGCTCGCGTCACACCTTTTCGTTCGCGCATTACCACGATCCGAAGCAGAACGGCTTCTCCGATCTGCTCGTGATCAACGACGACCGCGTCGCGCCGGCCCAAGGCTTCGGCAAGCACCCGCACCGCGACATGGAGATCTTCTCGTATGTGCTGGAGGGCGCTCTCGAGCACAAGGACACGATGGGCACCGGCTCGGTGATCGTGCCGGGCGACATCCAGTTGATGAGCGCGGGAACCGGCGTTGCGCACAGCGAATACAACCATTCGAAGAGCGAGCCCGTGCACTTCCTGCAGATCTGGATTGCACCGGCGCAAATGGGTACCGCGCCGCGCTATCAGCAGCAGCATTTCAGCGCGGAGGACAAGCGCGGCGTGCTGCGCCTCGTTCTGTCCCCGAACGGAGCCAACGGTTCGCTGACGCTGCAACAGGACGCACGCGTGTATGCCGGCCTGTTCGACGGCGATGAAACCGCGCGGCTCGAACTTGCAAGCGACCGCTATGCGTATGTGCACGTGGCGCGCGGCAGCGTGACGGTGAACGGCGTGCAGCTCGGCGAAGGCGACGGTGCACGCGTGCGCGGCGAAGAAGCGCTGAGCTTCACGCAAGGGCACGATGCCGAAGTGCTGGTGTTCGACTTGCGCAACAACGAGGTGTCGGAACTGTGGGCGTAAGCGGCGTGCCGCCTCTAACACACTCATGCTCATGAAAGCCGCCCGGTTCGCGCCGGGCGGTTTTTTTTGCGCAGCGCTTTCCGGTTGCAGCCGCTGCGGCATCGGCGTGATGAAAACAGAAACGGCGGCCCGCGGGCCGCCGTTATTCGCTACGCGTGAAGTCCGATTATCACACTGCCGCTTCGGCTTCCACCTCGTTCGCCGCTTCGGTTTCCTCACTATTGCGAATCAGATGATCGAATGCGCTAAGCGATGCCTTCGCGCCTTCGCCGACCGCAATCACGATCTGCTTGAACGGCACGGTGGTCACGTCGCCGGCCGCGAACACGCCCGGCACCGACGTCGCGCCGCGTGCATCGACCACGATCTCGCCGTGCTTCGACAGTTCCACCGTGCCCTTCAGCCACTCGGTGTTCGGCACGAGGCCGATCTGCACGAACACGCCTTCCAGTTCGATCTGCTTCACTTCACCCGAACGCAAGTCCTTGTAGACGAGGCCATTGACCTTCTTGCCGTCGCCGGTAATTTCGGTGGTCTGCGCCTGCGTAACAATGGTCACGTTGGGCAGGCTGCGCAGCTTGCGTTGCAGCACTTCGTCGGCACGCAAAGTCGCGCCGAACTCGAGCAGCGTGACTTCGCGCACGATACCCGCGAGGTCGATTGCCGCCTCCACACCCGAGTTGCCGCCGCCGATCACCGCGACGCGCTTGCCCTTGAAGAGCGGACCGTCGCAGTGCGGGCAGTACGCCACGCCGTGATTGCGGTACTCGCGCTCGCCCGGCACGTTGATTTCGCGCCAACGCGCACCCGTCGCGAGAATAATGGTTCGGGCCTTCAGCACCGCGCCGTTTGCGAGGCGCACTTCGTTGATGCGTCCCGGAATCAGCGCTTCGGCACGCTGCACGTCCATGATGTCGACTTCATACGTTTTCACGTGCTGTTCGAGCGCGGTGGCGAATTTCGGCCCTTCGGTTTCGGTGACGGACACGAAGTTTTCGATAGCGAGCGTGTCGAGCACCTGACCGCCGAAGCGTTCCGCGACCACGCCTGTGACGATGCCCTTGCGTGCCGAATAGATCGCCGCCGCCGCGCCCGCGGGCCCGCCGCCGACGATCAGCGTGTCGAACACCGGCTTCTTTTCCAGTTCCTTCGCCGCATGGGCGCCCGCGTTCGTATCGAGCTTTGCGAGGATTTCCTTCACGCCGCTGCGGCCCTGGCCGAACACTTCGCCGTTCAGGAACATGGTCGGCACCGCCATGATCTGGCGTGCTTCGACTTCGTTCTGGAACAGCGCGCCGTCAATCGCCACGTGGCGAATGCGCGGGTTGATCAACGCCATCACGTTCAGCGCCTGCACCACTTCCGGGCAGTTCTGGCACGAGAGCGAGAAATACGTTTCGAATTGATAGTCGCCGTCGAGACTGCGGATCTGTTCGATCACGGCGTCGTCGAGTTTGACCGGATGGCCGCCGACCTGCAGCAATGCAAGCACGAGCGACGTGAATTCATGCCCCATCGGAATGCCCGCGAAGCGGATGCCGATGTCCTTGCCCGGCTCGCCGATCGAAAACGACGGCTTGCGCTCGTTGTCGTCGCGACGCTCCACGACGCTCACGCGCTCCGACAACGTCGCGATATCGTTCAGCAATGCCAGCAGCTCTTGCGATTTTGCGCTGTCGTCGAGCGACGCGACGATCTCGATAGGCCTGCTAACCTTTTCGAGGTACGTTTTCAACTGAGTCTTGAGATTGGCATCAAGCATGGCTATTCGATTCCGTGACGATGGGGTGTTGGGTTCCCGGCTCCGCGCGCATCCGATAGAACACGTGCGGCCCGGGGACGCGCGAACCGCTGCATGAAGCGGTCCGCACGGTGATGCGCCGCGAGGGGCGCGACTGCCTGAAGCTTTGAAGCTGACTCAGCTTCGGCTAAAGCCTGGTTAAAGGCCGACCAAAGCTGATTTAAACCCGTGAACCTGCGAGAGCTTAGATCTTGCCGATCAGGTCGAGCGACGGGGTCAGCGTTTCTGCGCCCGGCGTCCACTTGGCGGGGCACACTTCACCCGGGTGAGCGGCGATGTATTGCGCTGCCTGCACCTTGCGCAGCAGTTCGCCGGCGTCGCGGCCAATGCCGTTGTCGTGGATTTCGCACAGCTTGATCTCGCCTTCCGGGTTGATCACGAACGTGCCGCGCAGCGCCAGACCTTCTTCTTCGATCAGCACGTCGAAGTTGCGCGAAATGGCCAGCGTCGGGTCGGCCAGCATCGGGTACTTGATCTTCTGGATCGTGTCCGACGTGTCGTGCCATGCCTTGTGCGTGAAGTGCGTGTCGGTCGACACGCTGTAAATTTCAACGCCGAGCTTCTGGAAATCGGCGTAGCGATCGGCCAGGTCACCCAGTTCGGTCGGGCAAACAAACGTGAAGTCGGCCGGATAGAAAACGAAAACCGACCACTTGCCCTTCAGGCTTTCTTCAGTGACGGTCACGAACTCGCCGTTGTGATAAGCCTGTGCCTTGAACGGTTTGACTTGACTGTTGATGATCGGCATTTGCTGAGTCCTCTTTCTGAGTGGTTGGAAAGTGGAGTCAGTATCTCAGACCGCGCTTAATAGGTAAAGTGGATTGTTTTAATTCTATTGATAGATTCAATCTATCTATTTCCAGACCTGCGCCTATCGCGTTTCGTCGGCCTTCAGAAGCCGCCACAGCGTGGTCCGGCCAATGCCGAGCGCCCGGCTTGCCGCGGCGCGGTTCCCGCCGCACTGTTCGAGCGCCCTCACGACCTCGTCGCGGCTCGGCGTGAGACGTGGCGCGGCCAACGTGGCAGCAGCGGCAGCCGTCGACGGCGCGCCGTGCCCGTCTTCCCGCTCCATCCGCTCGAATTCGGGAAACAGCGCCAGCAGATCCGGGCCGATGTCGCCGTCAGATTCGCCCGCCGTGGCGCCCAGATAAATGGCCGCGCGCGCCAGCAGATTGTCGAGTTCGCGCACATTCCCGGGCCACGCATAGCCCTCGAACCAAGGCGCCAGAAACTTCAGCACGCGCCCGATCGCCGCCTCGGACAATCCATATTGGAGCGCAATGCGGTTTAACAAGTGCCGAGCCAGCGGAAGCACATCGGCGCGTCGCTCGCGCAGCGGCGGCAATTCTATCTGAAGCAGATTCAGACGAAAATACAGGTCCGCGCGAAACGCGCCCTCGCCGACGAGCGCAGGCAGGTCGCGATGCGTGGCGGCGATCACGCGCACGTCGACGGGCGTGGCCCGGCCCGAACCCAGCTTCATGACCTCGCGCTCCTGCAGCACGCGCAGCAGCCGGCTTTGCAGCGCGGCGGGCATCTCGCCGATCTCGTCGAGAAAAATGGTCCCCGTGTGGGCGATCTCGAAAAGTCCCGGCTTGCCGCCCCGCCGCGCCCCGGTGAACGCGCCTTCTTCATGGCCGAACAGCTCGCTTTCGATCAACCCCTCCGGCAGCGCCGCGCAATTGAAGGCGACAAACGGATTGCCGCGCCGTCGGCTCGCATTGTGAATGCCCTGAGCGACCAGTTCCTTGCCCGTGCCGCTCTCGCCGCTCAAGAGGACAGTCGCGTCGTGCGCCGCGCCCGCGTGCGCGAGTCGCCGCACGCGTTCGAGCGCCGCCGATGCGCCGACCAGATCTTCCAGCCGATGCCGGGCGACCAGATGCTTCGGCCGCTGGCTCGTGCGCAGCGACCGGTCGATCCGCTGCGCGACGAGCGCGTCCTGCACCGTGACGACCGCGCCCGAGCGCGCGCCCTGCTCCACAATTGGCACGCAATTGACAATGAGCGAGCGTTGGCCGATCTGCTCGATGCGCTCGTCGACGGCACCGCCGCGTTCGAGCGCGTCGCGCAGCCACGGGCCGACCCGTCGCGCGAGCTGGGCCGGCATGTCGCGCCCGCCTTCGAGGCCGAGCAGCTCGAGCATCGCGGGATTGACGGCTTCGAGCTGGCCGGCATCGTCGAAAGCGGCCACGCCGTCGCGCAGATGCGCGACGATAGTGTTCAGACGCACGCGCTTGGACTCCTTCTGCCGGCTCACGCGCGCGAGTTCGACCGAACGCTCGAAGGCTTCCTCCACCGCGCCGAGCGAGTACAGGAACACGCTCGCGAGCCCCGCCTGCTGCGCGAGGTCGCAGGCCATGCCCGGTCCGATAATGACCCGGCAACCTTCGGCGGCGAGATTGTTGACGGCGGTCTTGACCTCGTCGACGGAGCGGTAGGCGCGCTGCGTGAGGCGCACGGTCAGCAAGCCGCCCAGATCGGCGAGTTCGTGCGAGATCGTTTCGTGCAGCACGAGGCCGATGGACGCGCCAGGCCATGTGGTGGTGGCGTGGGTGATCGCGCTCAACACGTCGAAGCCGTTCACCTTGACCATGACCACCGGCACGCTCAGGTTGTCGCGCAAATAGGCGCCGTTCGAGCCGGCTGCGAGCACGACGTCGACGGAACCGGCATCCACGTAGCTTTGCAGCGTGGTCACCGCTGCGCCGTAGCCTTCGCGGATCGAGAAAAATCTCGCGCGCTCGGCGTAGCGCGGCGCAATCGTCTCGCAAAGCGACTGCAGGCGGCTGATACTGACAAGTGCGACGCCCGGCCGGCCCGAGTCGGTACTAACGAACGGCGGCGTAAAAGTGGACATGCAAGGCTCCCGGCTGCGGCAAGCAAGGTCAACAATGAAACGTTCCATGAAACGTTTCATGGAACAACCCGGCCATTGTGCCATGAAACGGCGCAGCGTCCGGTCTGGCTGCAAATAATTGATTTTTAAAGTAAAGCCTTTCGCCTCACCACCAGTGGCATAGTTTCTGCGCTTAAGCGCGTCGTCAGCCACTCTCAACCTTTCCGGAGACACACTGTCATGACCACTTCCGCCACGCGCCGCGCCGCCTTCCGCGCCAAAGTCAACCAACGCCACGGCCTGCTCGTGCCGGGCGCCTTCAACGCGATGAGCGCGCGCGTCATCGAGGATGCGGGCTTCGAGGCCATATACATCACCGGCGCGGGCGTCACGAACATGTCGCTCGGCTTGCCGGACCTCGGTTTCATTGGACTTGCCGAAGTCGCCGAGCACACCGCGCGGATTCGCGACGCGGTGGCGCTGCCGCTCATCGTCGACGCCGACACGGGCTTCGGCAACGCGTTGAACGTGCGCCAGACCGTGCGGGTGCTGGAGCGCAGCGGCGCCGACGTGATCCAGTTCGAAGACCAGATCATGCCGAAGAAGTGCGGCCACTTCTCCGGCAAGGAAGTGATCAGCGCAAGCGAAATGGCCGGCAAGATCCGCGCAGCCGTCGATGCCCGCGAGGACGGCAATCTGCAGATCATGGCCCGCACCGATGCCGCGGCCGTGCACGGTATCGAAGACGCCATCGAGCGCGGTCACCGCTTTATCGAGGCGGGGGCGGACATTCTCTTCATCGAGGCCACCGAATCGCTCGCGGACATCGAGCGCCTGCCGTCGCTCTTCGAGACGCCGCAGTTGATCAACATCGTGATCGGCGGCAAGACGCCGGTGCAGTCGCGCGAGGCGCTTGCGAAGCTCGGCTATGGCATCGTGCTCTACGCGAACGCGGCGCTGCAAGGCGCGGTGCTCGGCATGCAGCGCGCGCTCGGCAGCCTTCAGGCGAACGGCCGCCTCGACGAAGACGCGACGCTCGTCGCGCCGTTCAGCGAGCGCCAGCGGCTTGTGAACAAGCCGGTCTACGACCGGCTCGACCGCGAATACGCCGCGAAAGACTGAGCGGCGCGCCTCTTCGGAACGTGTTGGCTCGCGCGCGGAACGGCACGCGCCGTGCTTCGCACAGACACTGTGCGCAAGGTCGCGGTCAGCGTGCTGGGCGCGCCGATGTGCGAGGCGGGATTGCGCTAGGATTCAAGGCCGGCCGGAAAAGGTCGCTATCCGGCGGCGTCCGGACTCGACGTAGCGGCTCGTTGAACGGCGCACACACGTATTCGAAAGGTAGTCAAACAATGAAGCCCATCACATCGCGAGTCAGCTGCACTGCGCGCGGCGTTGCCGCCTGCGTTATTCACGGACGATCCGACGACGCTGTCACGCGCAAGCTGCCGGGGGCCGGGCGATGAGCGCGGCGAGCGCGCGTGACAAGCATGTCGGCTGGCTGCCCTACATCGTCGCGGCCACGTTTTTCATGGAGTATCTCGACACCACGGTGATCGCGACCGCGTTGCCGCAGATGGCGCACTCGTTCGGCGTCGGGCCGAACAGCGTCAGTCTCGGCATGACGGCCTACATGCTGGCGCTGGCTATCTTTATTCCGGCAAGCGGCTGGATCGCCGACCGCTGCGGCTCGCGCACCGTCTTCTTCACGGCGATCGGCGTGTTCACGGCCGCCTCGGTGCTGTGCGGCCTCTCGCAGAACGTCGCCGAATTCACCGCCGCGCGCCTGCTGCAAGGCATCGGCGGTGCCATGATGGTGCCGGTGGGCCGGCTGATCGTCGTCCGCAGCACCGAAAAGAGCCGCATGATGCAGGCCATTTCCACCATCACGTGGCCGGCCATTGCGGCGCCGGTGGTCGGCCCGCCAATCGGCGGCTTCATCACGACTTACGCGTCGTGGCGCTGGATTTTCCTGCTCAACGTGCCGTTCGGCCTCGCCGCAATGGCCGTTGCGCTCGCCATGGTGCCGAACCTGCGCGGCAGCGAGCGCAAGCCGCTCGACGTGGTGGGCCTGCTGCTGAGCGGCACGGCGCTCACCGCGATCCTGTACGGCGCGGAACTGGCGAGCCAGCCTGCCGAAAACCCGTGGATCGCCGGCGCGATTATCGCCGCGGGCCTGGTCGTCGGGGTCGTCGCGTTCCAGCATGCGAAGCGCCATCCGCATCCACTCATCGACGTCTCCACGCTCAAGATTCCGACGTTTTCGGTCACCGTCGTGACCGGCTCGTTCACGCGTATCGGCATCGGCGCCGTGCCTTATCTGATGCCGCTGCTGTTCCAGGTCGGCTTCGGCTTGTCGGCGTTCAAGTCGGGGCTGCTGCTGCTCGCGAGCGCGCTCGGCAATCTCGGCATGAAGGCGCTCACCACGCGCATCCTGCAGCGCTTCGGCTTTCGCATGGTGTCGATCGTGGACGTGACGGTGGCTGGCATCTTCATCATCGCGTGCGGCTTGCTGACACCCGAGGTGCCGCTCGCGCTCGTGCTGATCGTGGTGTTCGTCTACGGCGTCGCGCGCTCCATGCAGTTTTCGACGCTCGCGACGCTCGCCTATGCCGACGTCGCGCAGCCGCAAATGAGCGCGGCCAGCACCCTCTGGAGTGCCGCGGCGCAAATGACGATCGGCCTCGGCATTGCATTCGGCGCGGTGTCGCTGCGCGCCGCCGCATTCTTCAACGGCCAGACGCCCGGCCACGTCTTCACGCTCGACGATTTCCGCCTCGCGTTTCTGCTGGCGGGCGTGCTGACGCTTCTGTCGGTGATCGGCTACATGGGCCTTGCGCGCGACGCCGGCCAGAGCATCGGCGGCGGCTCGCGCGGCGCGGAAGATCCCGCGAAGGGCTGAGATCCAACGGCAATCAGGAGACCACGTGACGACTCTCAACGAGCTGCGAATTTCGAGCAATAAAGACGAACTCGACATCGACATGGTGCATGCGTTTCTCTCGCAGGAAACGCCGTGGGCGAAGGGCATGCCGCGCGAGACGCTCGAACGCGCGATTGCCGGCTCGCTGTGCGTGGGCGGCTATGTCGGCGGCAGGCAGGTGGCGTTCGCGCGCGTCGTCACGGACCATGCGACGTTTGCCTATTTATGCGATGTCTTCGTGCTGCCGTCGTATCGCGGCAAAGGCTATGCACATGCGTTGCTCGCGCAGCTCTTTGCGAGCGAGTCGCTGCAGGGCCTGAGAAGAATCATGCTGGCGACGACGGACGCGCACCATGTGTATCGGCCGCACGGGTTCAAGGCTTTGTCGAACCCCGGGCTTTTCATGGAAGTGCATAACCCGGACGTTTACCGAGGCGCGTGACGAGCCCGGCGCAGTCACCGGCAAACGAACCGGCAAGCGAACCGGCCAACGAACCGGCGCCGGCCACGGCGCGCGGCGCGGCTGCCATCAGACGTATGCGCGCTCGCGCATCCATTTGGTCATGATCCACTTGTCGCCGGCACGCACCGGCGCGCCGCCGTGCAAGGTCAGCGGATCGAGCTGGCGCTGGCCGTTCATATAGCGGAAGTACACCGCGCCGCCCTGCTTCGCGGCCACGGACAAACCCGCTTCCGGAAAGATCGTTTCGCCGCCGTCGGCCACGTCGTTCAGATAGACGACGAGCGTCGCGACGCGTTGCCCGCCACGCGCGGTGTGTACCGCGCTACCGGGCTGATCGGGCGGAAAATAGTCGAAATGCGGCCGGTATTCGCCGGTCGGGCCGTAGTGGAGAATCTGCAAGCCCTCGCCGTTCTCGACCGGCCAGTTCATCAGGCTCGCGATACGCTGGTCCAGCCGCTCGATAAACGCGTCTTCTCCGCGTTGATACCAGATGCCCTCGCTGGTGCGATTGCGGATCACGCCTTCCTGGCCGGTCGCCGGATCGACGATAGTCGAACGTTTCAGCCGATGCCGCGAACGCTCGATCACCTCGTTGCATTCCTCCGGCGAGAGCACGTCCGCGAACACGATCACCTGCGGGCGGTCGCAGCGCATCAACACCTGCACGTCGCGGTCGAAGGCGCGAATCGTATTGCCTGGCGCGACGGGGCCCGCGTCGTATTGATAGGCTGAGCGCGCCTGCTGCGCAGCCTGCGGCAGCGCGGCTTCCGTTCCGCCCGCGGAGGCCGCGGAGCTCGCCGCCGCCGACGTGGCGGACGCGCTCAGGCCGAACGCGCCGCGCACCGCTTCGCTCGCGGCGTCCACGGCAAAGCCGGCCTGCACCATGGCCTCGATCATCGAATCCATGGTGCAGCCGCGCGCCGCGTTGGTACGCAGCCATTCCTGCCATGCGGCATCCACTACCGGCATACCTGTCCCCGCTGTTGGATAAAACAAGAATAGTGCATCGGCCGAGGCCCGCACTCAGACGTTATGTTCCTGGCGCCGGTAAATCTCGAGCCCCTTCCTCGCCCGCGCGCGGATCGTGCGCTGCACGAGCGGCGACCAGCCGAGCAATGCGCCGCGCGCGCCCAACGCCTGACGCATCCATGCCCATAAATCGAAACTGTCGCGATGCTCGACGATGAGCCCATCGCGAAACGCAAAGCGCGCCTCGACATGATTGACCACCGGGCGGCCCGTCTGACTGAACACATAGCCCGCGGTCCAATGCGCGCGACCGCTGTGCTCGTCGGCTTCCACGCTGTCGAAGGTCAGCGAAAAATCCTGCGCGCGCGTGACGAGCATGCGCCACATGTCGCGCACCTCGTCGCCACGCAATTCGCCGAACGCGGGGTCGCTGAAGACGACGTCGTCCGCGTAGCAGGCAATCATGGTCCTGGCATCGCGCCGCTGGAACGCCGTGTAAAAGCGTTCGATCACTTGAGTGTTGGGATGGCTCATTTGTTCTGGTAATGGGTTGCCGGCTGCTTCGAAGCGCTGCTTCGAAGCGTTGCTTTGCTGCGTGCCTGGTGTCTGCCTGGTGTCTGCTTAAGGCCTGCTTGCGGCCTGCTTCAGGCTGCCCGAGGCCTGCTTGTGACCGACTTCAAGCCGCTTTTTAAGCCGCTGTGGAAGTCCTCTTCCTGAACACCTGCGGAATCGGGATTGTATCCAATGAGACGCGCACGCCCGTGGACGGACAACGGCTAGCCCTCGTGCGCATGAGCGCGAGCGCGGATCGCGGAGAGCGAATCGTCGACCAGCAGTTTGCCCGAATCGAACACCGTGACCATCGCGTCCCGCCAATCCGCCGCAGCAGCGCCGGCGTTCTCCTGCGGCGCGAGCGGCAGCGTGGCGGTGCGGTACTCGCCCGTTCGACGATTGACGAGCAGCGTCAGCCGCCCTTTCATGGAGCGCTTGGTGCTGTCCGTGACCGGGTTTTTCGACACGTCGTGCCAGGCGTCGCCGAGCCGGATGGCGGAACATTTCATCGCAAAGCGCTGCGTATCGCGATTGATCTGCTGCAACAGCGCGCCGCCCATGCCGAACACGATGTTGTCCGCCGCAAAACCCGCGTGGTCCATCGCGGCGAGAATGGCCTCGAGCGAGTCCGGATTCACGCCGTCGCCCTGAATCACGCGCACGTTGTTCAACACGCGCCGCCCCTTGCTGTTCACCGTGGATCCGAACGACGCCTCCAGCGCACGCAAGGTTTGCAGCACGATGCTGCGCGGATCGCCGGAGTCAGGGCGGATCACCAGCGTGCCGCCGGAATCGAGCACCGCCTGCTTCAGCTCCGTGCCCCACACTTTCAGTGCCGCGAACAGATCGTAGGAGTCCGACACCACGGAAACGATTGCACCCGGCCTCGCGAACTTCGCGATCATGTTCCGGTACGCCTCCGTCTCGCGCTCGCGCCCCCACGACGTGATCGTGCTGTGTTCGGCGGCCGGCACCGAAAACGCGGCCATAGTCTCGTTGTAGTAGTGATTCGCGGCCACCACGCCGAGCACCGTATCCGATCCCATGAAACTCACAAGGTGCGCCGCGCCGCCTATCGCCGCCGATTCCGCGCTCGACACGCCGCGCGCCCCGAAGTCGTGCAGCTTGAACGGCAGTTGGGTGAGATCGTCGCTGGTCTTCAGCAGATAGTCGCGGATCGTCTTGCGCAGATGCCAGCTTTGCGTTGCGACCGTGATCGGATACCACACCCGCAAGAGCAGGGTCTCGAGATAGGACGCGAGCCAGAACACCTCGCGGTCGTCGCATTCCACGGTGACGAGCACGTTATGCGTGGGCACCACCGAACCTTCGGGCACCGCGCGAATGCGCACCGGCAGATAACCGCCGTGACGCTCCACGACGTAGCGCCAGCCCGCTTCGTTGAACGGCTCGCCGTGCGCACCGAAGAACGCCTTCGCTTCGTCGATCATCGGCGCGGTAATCGGCCGGCACAGATACGCCTTGATGAGCATCTGCAGGCCGAAAAAGAGCGTACGGTCGTAGCGCCCGCCGCGCGATTCGATGTAGGAAAACATCGCCGACGCTTCCGGCGGATACTGCAAATAATGCGACGCCTTGTATGAATCCGTGTTGAGAATCGGATTCGAGAGAATCGCAGACACGCCGCTAGGACCGCTGAACTCGTTGGTCATGGAGGACCCCGCACTCGGCTCGCTGACAGAAACTGGCTTTACACGATGCCACGAGCGTGCAGCAGGCGGCGTGCGGTTGCCGCGCCGACTCCGAGGTCCGGTTCGACACTTATGCGGAACGCATGCGACGCCCGCCGTGCGCAACGGTCCAAAGCGCTCGTCAGTCCGGGTCGCCGTCTTCCCACGCGGGGCTCTCCGCATCGCACCCGGCGTTCCTCTCCTGCGCCACCGGCAGTTCGTAGGCGTCGCGCAGCGCGGGGCGCTGAATCTCCGCCTGCGCGCGCCGTTTGATCGCATCGGCAATCACGAGCGTCATCAGATCGACGGGCGGCGCGGCGAACCATGCGCGCCGCGCGCCCACATAGGCCCGATAACGAAGACGCGCGACCGGCGCCGCAGAGCGAGTGGCTGATGTGGCTGATGTGGCTGCCGTGGCTGCCGTGGCTGATGTGGCTGCCGTGGCTGAAGTTGCTGACTGGGCGTGGCGCGGCGCGCGGGCCGGCCCGTAAATTGGCGTTTTCATGACATCCCCCGTACGAATGACACGCTGATACGCTGACGGCTGCGCTGCAGCCTTCCAGGTCCGCCGTGCCCACGCGACAGCGCGAACACGGCGCCCGGTCCACCTCGCATTTGCGCCTCTCTGATGGAGGCTTTGGCCTTCTCCCCGCTTCGTCGCGCCGGTTGGTCCAGACCGTACGCTGCCCCTTCCCTGTTATGCACGTCGCTCGCGCAAACGTTTCGCGCGAGGTACCTGTCGTTATTTAGCCAGCACCTGCCCCTTCACAGACGAAAAAACCGGCGAGGTCAGAGCTTTGCGTCGTCGGGTGCCGAACAACCGCTTCGCATCGGTTGTTCGCCCCTCTTATTTGACGTCCGTCTGTCAGTGGCCCCGCCGCAGCCTCGTCAGACGCATTGGCATTCCCCGGCCGCGTCCACGAAGTCGTTCTGTTGCTGCCGGTCGTTTCGGCTTTCCCCTCGCTTCGGCCTCATCTTCCTCGGCTGACGGGCAGCAACACATTCGCTGTGACTCCCTTAATGCAATGGCTATGCCATGTGCGCCCAGGTCCTGTCGTACGGGGCATCATCCACGATGCGCCGCTATCCACCGATAGTGTGGCCCGCTCGAAGCACGCCCAGTGATTCGTATTCGAGACGCTTTGCGGCCTGAGATCGACGTAAAAGAGACGTATTGCGCACATGGAATGCGCGCTTCATTTGAGTGCCGTATTCCTTGCCCCCGCGCGCATTCGCGGTTTGCGTGGAACCCCGGACAAATAGGCGGACATCGAGGCGCATCAAAACGGTGCCGATTTGGTGGAAACGCATAATGCCGATTCTGTTGCAGACATGAAACATCGGAAATGGCGGCGTGTGCATGCGCGTGACGCGTTCGTTCACGCACTGTGTACCCCAGCGCGCATAACCGGGCTTGACGTATTGGAATGGGAGCGGCAGTCGATTAAGCACGCAGTGCCCGGAATTTCCGGCGACTACCGAATAAGCGCCAGTCAAATCAACAAACTTTTCCGCTACTGATTTGTTTGTATAGCATTCCAAAGCGCTTTCGCTTATGTTTAAGTCACGCGCCGCCAAGAGCGCGATCCAATAGGCGAAAGAATTCACAAGCGGTACAAGTGATTCGCGGATGAACTACCCCGGCGGTTGCGACGTAGTTCATCCCGCTTGCCGGTCCTTGCCTGCCGGTCTTTGCCTGCCGGTCCTTAACAACGTCGAACAGCAGTTTTGAGAGCAGCACGGAATCGGGGGTAATGGACATGACTTTCGCATCTGCGGACACGGAACGCACGGTTCTCTACGTATCGAACTCGCCCGATCAGAAACTCGCGGACTTTCTCGCCCAATCCGGCTGGCATGCCGTGCACGCGAAAAACACCGCGAGCGCGGAGCGCGTGATCGACCGCGACAACATCAAGGTCGGTCTTGTCGAACTGCCGGAAGACTGCACGTCGCAGCAACTCTCCGCGCTTGCCTCGTGCATGCGCCGCCCCGAAACCAACTGGGTCGCGCAAATCGCGCCGGGCCAGGCGGATAACGAACTGGTCAGCCGTTTTATCCTCGATTACTGCTTTGATTTCGTCACGCGGCCGTGGCTGAACGAGCGGCTCGTGTTCGCGCTCGGCCACGCGCACGGGCTGTCGTCGCTGCGGCACGTTCATGTCGCGCCGGAACCGTCGCTCGGGCGGCACGGCATGGTCGGCCAATGCGAGGCCATGCAGCAGCTGTACCGGCGCATCGACAAATGCGGCGCGACGGAAGCGCCGGTGTTCATCGCGGGCGAGTCGGGCACGGGCAAGGAGTTGACCGCACGCGCCATCCATGAGCGCTCGCCGCGTGCGGGCCGTCAGTTCGTCGCCATCAACTGCGCGGCGATTCCCCCGAGCCTGCTGCAGGCGGAACTCTTCGGTCACGAACGCGGCGCGTTCACCGGCGCGCTCCAGCGCAAGATCGGCCGGATTGAAAGCGCGCATGAAGGCACGCTCTTTCTGGATGAAATCGGCGATATGCCGCACGAATGCCAGGCCGTGCTGCTGCGCTTCCTGCAGGAAGGCACGATCGAGCGCCTCGGCGGTAATGGCCCGATTCACGTTGACGTTCGCGTTATTTCGGCGACCCACGTCGATCTCGACAAGGCCGTCGAGGAAGGCCGCTTCCGCGCCGACCTGTATCACCGGCTGTGCGTGCTGCGCCTCGTCGAACCGCCGTTGCGCGAACGTGGCGGCGACATCAAGCTGCTCGCGAACTATGCACTCAGCATGTACAAGCAGGACGGCGCGCGCAAACTGCGCGGGCTGTCGAGCGACGCCATCGTCGCCATGTCGAACTACGCGTGGCCGGGCAATGTGCGCGAACTGATCAACTGCGTGCGGCGCGCCGTCGTAATGAGCGAGGGCCGTTTCATCACCGCGAACGATCTCGGCTTGCCCGCCACGGACAACGGCCCGGCCGTCACGCTCGCGGAAATTCGCAGCAAGGCCGAAAAAGACGCGATCGAACATGCATTGCAGAGGCATGGTTATAAATTGTCGGAGGCGGCGGCTGAACTCGGCATCTCGCGCGCCACGCTGTACCGGCTGATGCACGCCGACCGGCTGCATCCGGAGCCGTCGGGCGGCCATGGGTCGAACGGCGGCACGGATGCCGACGGGGACGGCGAAGCCGAGAGGCGCGCACCTTCGCTGATGTCGGCGGCTTCGGCGTAGTTTCTTGCAGTGGGCGGCCGCGCCGCCCCTGTGCGCCCCCTTCCTCCTGACTGGCGAGCGAGCGTCTCGCCAGCGCGACTCACACCCTCCGTCCCTTGCACTGCTTGTACTGCTGCTACTGCTTTTGCTCCTGGTACTGCCTGTGCCCCGTTGCTCCTGACGATCCTAGCGCCCGCCTGGACCCGCGTGCCACGCACAGGCAAGCAATTTGCTACCGCTTTTTGCCGGCATTGCCGGCGTTGCCTCTTGCCGAATAGGGCCGCCCCAAGGCCTCGCGAACTCCGCCGCAGGAACTTGTGCCACGAAAGCCGTGTCGGTCAAGACCAGGCCACCATCGCCAGCGCGGCCGATGCGCCCCGCAAGCCGTCCGCACTCCGCAGCCCGTCTCATACCTTATGCGCAAACTACTACACGCCTCTTTCGTCGCTTTGTTTCTTTTCGGCGCCCCGCCCGTGTTCGCCGCCGTGACGCCGGCCACGCCAGCCTCGGCGGCGTCAGGCACCGCCGTCACGCTGACACCGGACGAGGCGCGCCAGGCGCTCGCCGTGCTCAACGACCCAAAGCGCCGCGCGCAGGTCGCCGATACCTTGCAGGCCATCGCCGCCGCCGGCGCGCTCAGCGCACCGGCTTCCGCCGCGACCGCCGCCTCCGCGCCCGCGGCTGCGAGCGGCGCCGCCGCGCTCGTGCCTGCCGCATTCAAATCCAATGGACTCGCCTCACAACTCGCGCGTCAGGGCGCGCACTGGGCCGTCCATCTGGGCACGTCGCTGCGCAACTCGGTGACGGCGCTGCTCGATGTCGCCTCGGTGCGCGCATGGTGGAACTGGCAGTCGACGAGTCCGCAAGCCCGCTCCATCCTCGCGCACGTCGCATGGTCGCTGCTCGCCGCATTGTTGCCGGCGCTCGTGCTCGAATGGCTAGCGCGGCGTCTGCTGCGCCGCGCGTATCGCGCGCTGGCGGCGCGGCGCGAACACGCCGATCCCGCCGACGCCCCGTTCCACGACGCGCGCACCGATTTGCCGATCGACGTCGAGCCACGACCCGCCGACGCGGCCCACGCCGCGCCGCCCTTGCCCGCTGCCCCGCCAGCCGAGGCGCGCGCCGAAGCGGAGTCCAAAGCGGCGGCCAAAGCAGAACACGCCGCCGTGGGCGCGGCCACTACGCCCGCCACCGGTCAACCTTCGGTCGGGCCGACCGCCACACCGTCCGCAGCCGCCGGCAAGGCAGCCGAAGTGCGTGGCAAGCAGAACGCCACGCATCACTGGACGCTCCTGCAGCGCCTGCCGCGCGCGCTGCTCGTCACGGTGCTGCGGCTCGTGCCGCTGGCGGTGTTCGTCGGCGCGGCGAGCGCCCTCATGTCGATCTTCACCGACGACGGCACGCCGCAAGACCGCGCCCTCGATTCGCTCGTCGATATTTATGTGCTGTGCCGCCTCGCCGTGATCGTCAGCGGCTTCTTCCTGCAGCCGGCCGCGCCGCGCCTGCGTCTGTTGCGCATGAGCGACGCGTGGGCAGCGTTCGTGCACCGCTGGGTGATCCGCATTGTCAGCGTGGTGGGCGTGGGTTCAGCGTTGGCGGAAATCGCGCATTCGCTCGGCCTGAACGACGCCGCGCACCTCGCGTTGATGAAAGTCGTCGCGCTCGCCGGCCATGTGATGCTTTCCATCCTGATCCTGCAATGCGCGAAGCCGGTCGGCGAACTGATCCGGCAGCGCGCCGCGGCCCGCAAATCGCTCGAGATGGCGGCCAATGCGCTCGCCGATGCATGGGCGTGGCTCGCGGTGTTCGTCGTGATGGCTCTGTGGTTCATCTGGGCGCTCGACGTGCAGAACGGCTATCACGCGTTGCTGCACCTCGGCGGCATGTCGATCGCGGTGCTGGTGGGTGCGCGCGTGCTCGCCATCGTGATCTTCGGCGGGCTCGCGCGGCTCTTCAACGGACGAGAAGACACCGGCAAGTCGCTCGTGCATCAGCACGCATACCGCTACTACCCGCTGCTGCGGCGCGTGGTCTCGTGGATCATCGGCATCGCGACGGCGCTCGCGTTGCTGGCGGTGTGGGGCGTCGACATCGGCGAGCTGTTCCGCAACGGCAGCGTGGGCCATCGGCTCGCGTCGGCCATCGTCACGATCGGCGTGGCGGCCGTGATTGCGCTGGTCGTCTGGGAAAGCGTGAATGTGTCCGTCGAACGGCGGCTCGACAGATGGACGACGAGCGGCGACCTCGTGCGCGCCGCGCGTTTGCGCACGCTGCTGCCGATGCTGCGCACCGGCCTTTTCGTCGTCATCGCGCTCGTCGTGGTGCTGACCGGACTGAGCGAGCTGGGCGTCAACATCGGGCCGCTGCTCGCGGGCGCCAGCATCTTCGGCGTGGCGCTCGGCTTCGGTTCGCAGAAGCTCGTGCAGGACTTCATCACCGGCATTTTCCTGCTCATGGAAAACGCGATGCAGGTCGGCGACTGGGTCACGCTCGCGGGCGTGTCCGGCACCGTCGAATATCTGTCGATCCGCACGGTGCGGCTGCGCGGCGGCGACGGCTCGCTCTACACCGTGCCGTTCAGTTCGGTCTCGACGGTCAACAACACCAATCGCGGCATCGGCAATGCCGGGGTGCGCGTGAACATCGTGTTCGGTCAGGATGTGGATCTCGCCATCAATACGCTGAAGGAAATCGGCGCCGCGCTACGTGAGGACGAAAAGTTCAAGGACGGCATTCTGTCCGACTTCAGCTTCTGGGGCGTCGACGCCGTGGACGGCTCGGCGGTCACGCTCGCCGGTCAGATACAGTGCCGCGACTCGGCGCGCTGGGGCGTGCAGCGCGAATTCAACCGGCGCATTCTCGACCGCTTCCGCGAGCGCGGCATCGAAATCGCGAACCCGCAGCGCAACCTGCTGACGTGGGACCCGGACAGCGTGGCGCCGCGCATGGATGCCGGCGAGCCGCCGCAACATAAGCCACCGCGGGAAGAGCAGCCAGCGCCTTCGAGCCCGTCGTCCGCCGACGGCGCTTCGTCCGATGTCTCATCTAAAGGCGCTAAAGGCGACGCGCCGGTCGAAGACCAGATACCTGTCGATTCCAAGCCCGCCGGCGGACCCGGCACGCCCGCGAATCCGGGACCGACCTCCCCGCACGAATGAAGTCCTACTGAACCTGCCACCAGCGGGGCAACAGGCGGCGCACCTCGGGCCGCCTGTAACGGTCGTCGATCAGATGCACGACGCCCTCGTCGTGCTCCGTGCGGATCACGCGCCCCGCCGCCTGCACCACCTTCTGCAAACCGGGGTACAGGTACATGTATTCGTAGCCATTGCCGAAACGCGCCTCCATCGTGCGGCGCATCTGTTCGTTCACTTCGTTCATTTGCGGCAAGCCGAGCGTCGCGATGAAGGCGCCGATCAACTGCTGCCCGACGAGATCGACGCCTTCGGAAAACGCGCCGCCCAGCACGGCAAAGCCGACGCCCTGACTCGTTGTGCGAAAGCGTGCAAGAAAAGCGTCGCGGGCCGCTTCGTCCATGCCCGGCTCCTGCGCCCAGACGGGCACGCCGGGATGCCGCTCGCGCATCAGCGCGACGATCTGCTGCAAGTACTCGAAACTGCTCAGGAAACCCAGGTAATTGCCGGGCTGCACCGCATACTGCCTCGCAATCAGATCGACGATGGGCTCGAGCGAACGCTCGCGATCGCGCCAGCGCGTCGACACGTTGCCCGCCACCTTCACCTGCAACTGTTCTGCGCGAAACGGACCTTCGACATCGAGCCATGGCGTGTCTTTGGCGAGGCCGAGCGTATCGCGGTAGAAATGATGCGGCGTGAGCGTGCCGGAGAACATCACCGTCGTGCGCGCCGCCGCATAACGTGACGCGAGAAACGGCGCGGGAATCACATTGCGTACGCAGATCACGCAACTGGTTTTGTCGCGCGGCGTGTGACGGTCTGTCGTGAGCGTGATGTCGACAATCGAATGCTCGCCGAACTGCTCGGCGAGCGCGACAAAATGCATGGCGTCGAAAAAGAACCGCAGCCCTGCCTCGTCGATGGAAAGCGGCGCTTCGGCAAGCTGATCCGTGACCGCGCCGATCAGATTCTGCGCGGCGGACAGCAGCTTGCCCGGCACCTCGGCGTACACCTGATACGAAGCGGTTTGCGCGCGCTTTACCGCATTCCATTCGCGCTGCAAACGCTCGAGCGGCTTTCGCAACGTTGGCGGCGCGGTCTTGCGCGCGAGCCGCAACGCGGCCTGATCGAGCGACGCCGTATACATGCGACGCGCGCGGTCGAGCAGATTGTGCGCCTCGTCGACCAGCACGCCCACGCGCCACGCGTTGATCTGCGTAAGCGCGTACAGCATCGCACTGCTGTCGTAGTAGTAGTTGTAGTCGCCCACCACGACGTCGGCCCAGCGCGCGAGTTCCTGCGCGAGGTAATAGGGACACACGTCATGGGCGAGCGCTGCTTCGCGCACTGCCGCACGATCGAGACGCGCGCCAGCGAGCGCCGCGCTGCGCGCCGCGTCGAGCCGGTCATAAAAGCCGCGCGCAAGCGGACACGACTCGCCGTTGCAGGCTTTGTCGGAATGTTCGCAGGCTTTGTCGCGCGCCACGAGTTCAAGCGTTCTCAACGGCAACGGCGCCGCGCTCCGACGCAGCGTTTCTATGGCGTCGAGCGCCAGCGCGCGGCCCGGCGTTTTCGCAGTCAGAAAAAACACGCGGTCGATGTGCTCTGCCGCGCACGCCTTCAGCAACGGAAAGATCGTGGCGAGCGTCTTGCCGATGCCGGTGGGCGCCTGCGCCATCAGCGGTTTGCCGTCGCGCGCGGCACGATAGACGGACACCGCGAGCTCCCGCTGTCCGCTGCGAAACTGCGAATGCGGGAACTGCAGTGCACTCAGCGCGGCATTGCGCGCGGCACGATGCGCTTCTTCCTGCACGGCCCAGTCGAGAAACCGTTCGCACTGTTCGACGAAGAAAATTTCAAGCTCGCGTGCGCTATGCGTTTGCGTGAGCAACGTTTCTTTCTGACTGCCCACATCGAAATAAACCAGCGCGACCGTCAAGCCGCCCAGCCCACGCGCGCGGCACAGCAAATGTCCGTACACCAGTGCCTGCGCCCAGTGCAGCGCGCGGTGATTCGCGGGCATGCGCTCGAGATCGCCGCGATGGGTCTTGATCTCTTCTAGACGGTTCTGCGCAGGGTCGTAGCCGTCAGCGCGGCCCCGAACCGTCAGGTTGCGATGCGTGGCCGTCAGCGTGATTTCGCTTTCGTAGCCGCTCGCACGGCGCCCGGCGACGGTCACATGGCCCGCCATGCCTTCCAGCGAAGTGGGCGCCGGCGTAAACCGCAGATCGAGGTCGCCGCGTCTTGCGGTGAACTCGCACATCGCTCGTACGGCGACGACGTAGGTCATGCGGTGCGCTCCGCTGCGAACGCGGCGGGCGCGCCTGCGTCGACGGCCAGATTCTCCAGCGCATCGCTCTGCGCTTCGTCGGCCCAACGCACGTCGAGCACGCGCACCGGCATGCCGTGCTGCACGCAGTACGCGAGCCAGCGGATCTGGTTGTCCTGCAAGCGGTCGCCGGGGCCCTTCACTTCGATCAGCTCATAACGGCGCTCGGCGGGCCAGAAGCGGATGAGGTCGGGCAGACCCGAACGATTGCCGCGCACGTCGCGCAGCAGGCGTTCGAACCACAGCTTCAGATGCGCGGCAGGCAGGCAGTCGAGCGCCGTCGCGACGAGTTCGGGCGTGAGCAGTCCCCAGAACACGAACGGAGACTGCACACCGTCTTTCTCGCGCAGATGCCGCAGAATCGTCTCGCGATACACGCCGGTGTCGAGCTGAGCGAGACACGCGGCGAACCGCGCGGCGCGCCGCGTGTGAAAGTCCGGCGCATGGAGGTCAGCGGGGCCGCGTTGAAACGGATGAAAAAACGCGCCAGGCAGCGCGGCGAACACGGGTTCCCAGCAGAGCAAGCCGAACAGCGAATTGATCAGCGCGTTCTCGACGTAATGCACCGGCGCAGTTTCACACGTCAGGTGGTCGCGCACGACGTATTCGACCGCCTGCGGCGCCAAAGGCCTCGGCAACGTCAGCATGCTGCGTTCGGCCGCACGCGCAGCGGGCACACGAGCCGCGGGTTTGCCGAGCTTGCGCTGCAAACGCGGCAGCATGCGCGCGACGCGCTGCGCCTCCTCCTCGCTTTCGGGCGAGACGGCAGCCTGCGACGCCAGCGCGAGCGCGGCGGCGAAACGCTCGCTGCGCTCCAGCACACGCATGCGCCGGTGACGCGCGCCGGGCCATGCGCAGATCCCGTACACGGCCACTGCCGTGGACCATAGTTGCCGCCGTTCGCCATGCTGACCGACGCGAAAGAGCAGCTTCGCGCGACGCAGGTCCAGCCATGAGTTAGACGTTTGCACGGCGCGAACGCGCGCGACGAGTTCATCGAGCGCGGTCTGTTCTTCATCCGCATTTATCAGCAATCCGAATGACGCTAGCCGCGCCAGCTCCTCGCGGCACGCGTGCAACGCGAGATAGACGTCGACGTCCGCGCGCTGCTGGAAGGCACGCGACGACGGCCCGAACGCGACCTTCTCATACTGGAACACGCCGAGATCGGCGAGCACGAACTCGGACCAGTCCTGTTGCAGATTGCCGAAAAACATTAGCCGCAGACGCTCGCACAGCGGCGCAATGTCGACGCGAAACACGCAATCGTTGGAATGACGGTGCCATGCGGAGAGCGGACGCGCGGGCGTACTGGCGCTTTCGTCCTCATCGCCCTCCTCGCCCTCCTCGCCCGACGCATGAAACGGGCGCAACGCGTCCAGCAACGCGGGCTTGCGCAGGCTGCGCGCGCCTGGAATCAACTGCAACGCGTCGGCGAAAATGTCCAGCAGTTCGGCCCGCGTAGTGAGCGCGAACAGATCGTCGAGGGTCAAATGGGGCGCCGGGTCCAGCCACCCCAGCGCGCTGAGGGGCGCCGCGGCTTGCAGCGGGCAGCCTATCTCGTCGTAAGCGAGGCGGCTCGCACGAAACAGCGTGCCCTTGCGCATCAGCATGCGAACCAGCAGCGCGCGCGAAGGCTGCGGCAACAGCGCGAAGGCGTCGAGAAAAGCGCGCTCGCCTGCGTCGAGCAGGTCGTCGTAACGTTGCGCGAGCCATGTCAGCGCGCGCTCGAAATTCTGCAGATAGTAGGGAGCGCCGGCAGGGGAAGCCGGCGGAGCATCGGTTGCCACGGAGTTTGCAAGACCTGTATGTTTATACAGTGATGATAGCAAACTCCGCGAGCGCTACAGGTTGTCCGCCAGCCACACCACCGTCAGCGAACGCACACCTTGCGCGCCGCGAATCAGCACGCCTTCTATGTCCGCGGTCGCGGAAGGCCCGGTGACGAGCGCCGCGTAACGCGCGTCGCGGAAGTCATCGCGCCGGTAGACGTCCTGCAAACCGTTCAGCAGTTGCGCCGGATCGAGCAGCACCACCAGATGCTGCACGATATAGCCGAGCGCGTTGACGACGTATTCGCGTTCGCTGAACCACACCGAGCCCGTCTCCGCGACGCCGAAACGCGCGCGTACCACGCCGACGTCGACGTCCTGCAGCGACGCGGGTTCGGTGCTCGCCGTCAGCTCGCGAGTTCCGGGCACTTCCGCCGTCGCCGATGCAACGGACACCGCTGCGCCAAAGCGTTCGCGGATCAGGCTCGCGACCTCGGACGCCGCCTGCACTTCGACGCATGTGCCGCCCATGACTTGCAATGCAGCCGTGAAGCGCGCGCGTAAATCACCGCCCGCGCCGCCCGTCGCGGCAAAGAGCGGCACGGCGGGCCGCGGCCGCGCGGCCGGTTGCGCCTGCCGCACCTTCGCGAGAAAGGCCTCACGCGTTGCCATTGCCACCTCCGCGATTTTTCTTGTACCAGGCGTGGAAGGTCTGCTTCGGCGCCTCGGGCAACTCACGCTGCCTGCCCCAGATATTCAGCGGGTTATACAACACGAAATTCGGCAGGCGCCGCAATGCGCCGCCCATCGACGCGACGGTCGCGCGGTAAAGCGTCGGGCTCGCCAGCAGGCGCCCCGCCATCTTCAACACTTCCTGCTTCACGAACGGCACCTCATGCCGCTCGGCGATCACCGTGCGCCATTTGTAGATCTGCTCGTGAATGTTGATCTTCACCGGGCACACATTCGTGCAACTGCCGTTGAGCGTCGACGCAAACGGCAACGCGCTGTAGCGCTTCAGATCAAACGTCGGGTTGATGATCGCACCGATCGGCCCCGAGTACGTACCGCCATACGACAAGCCGCCGCTGCGCCGATAGACCGGGCACGTATTCATGCACGCGCCGCAGCGGATGCATTTGAGCGAGTACCAGAAGTCCTCCATCGCGAGCCGTTCGGAGCGACCGTGATCGACCAGGATGAAGTGCATCTCCGTGCCCGGACGCGGCGCGCGAAAGTGCGACGTGTATTGCGTGATCGGCGAGCCGAGCGCGCTGCGCGACAACATGCGGATGAACACGCCGAGATCCGCGACCTTCGGAATGATCTTCTCGATACCGATCGACGCGATATGCAACGGCGGCACGTTCGCCGACAGATCGGCGTTGCCTTCGTTCGTGCACACGACGACCGTGCCCGTTTCAGCCACCGCGAAATTGCAGCCCGTCATGCCCGCCGTTTTCTCGCGCACGAAATAAGGCCGCGTATTCATGCGCTGGCTTTCCGCGAGGTAGTGAATATCGCTGTTTTGCGGATCCGTGCCGATGGTCCGGCCGAACAGCTGCGCGACATCGGCGCGCAGCTTGTGCACTGCGGGCACGACCATATGGCTCGGGTCCTGATGATCGAGCTGCTGGATGCGCTCGCCGAGATCCGTTTCCATGACCGTGATGCCGCGCGGTTCGAGGTATTCGCGCATCCGGCATTCGTCAGTCAGCATCGACTTGCTTTTGACGAGCGTGGTCATGCCTCGCTCGGACATGATCTGGTGCACGAGCGCGTTATGTTCTTCCGCTGTCGACGCCCAATGCACCACCACGCCGTTCGCCTCGGCCGCCGCGGCGAACTGTTCGAGGTAGACGGACAAATGCGACAGCGTATGTTCCTTGATACCGGAGGCCAGTTCGCGCAGCGTCTCCCATTCGGCAATGCCGTGCGTCTGCGCATCGCGCTTCTGGCGTAAATCCCACAGGCGTCTGTCGTGAAACGCGACGTGCTCCGTCTTCCTGATGAATTCGCCGGCTGCCTTCGCGTGGTCGATGCGGCTCATGCGCGCGCTCCGTTCAGCACTTGCGCAATGTGAATGAAGCGCGCGTCCGCCTTCATGCGTTCCGCGCAGCCCTGCTGATGCATCAGGCACGACATGTCGCCCGAAACGATGTATTGCGCGCCTGCATTCAGATGATCGCGCACCTTGTCCTGCCCCATGCGCACGGAGACCGGCTCTTCCGTCACCGAGAAAGTCCCGCCGAAGCCGCAGCATTCGTCCGGCCGCGAGGGCGTGACGAACTCGATGCCCTTTACGCCCGCGAGCAACGTACGCGGTTTGGAAAACGGCTGGCCCGCGACTTCCGATATCGACGCTTCCTTCAGGTGCCGCAACGCGCTGCAACTGTTGTGCAGGCCGACGCGATACGGAAACTCGGCCCATGGAAACTCGCGCGCGCCCACCACGTCGTGCAGAAATTCAACCAGTTCATATGCGCTTGCGCGCACCTTCCGGACTTCGTCCGTCTGCTCGATGGCGGTGAGATGTTCGCGCACGTGGTGAATGCAGCTTGCCGACGGTCCGACGATGTAGTCGTAGCCGGCGAAGTTGCGCGCAAAGACGCGCTCGGCGCCGGCCGCCTCCGCATGCGCGCCGCTGTTTGCCATCGGCTGGCCGCAACAGGTCTGCTCCTGCGGGTAGTCGACCTCGATGCCGAAGCGTTCGAGCAATTCGAGGGTGGCGATGCCGACCTCGGGATAGAACGCGTCGATAAAACACGGAATAAAGAGGGCGACTTTCATGAGTTCACTGGAAGAGCGCGGCGGGACGGAATCCCAGCCATGCGTTTTGGCCATGCTGGTCAGCTTGGTCTGACCAAAAATATAAAGAAGTCGCCGGTGCATGTCAATCGGCACTGGAAACCGGCGTGTAGCGGCCGGGCGACCTACGCCGCCCATCGCGTTGCCTATGAGGAGTCAAGCCGGAGCGGAAGCCGCCCGCGAGAAGCCTACAGCTTCGCCGCGTCTTCCTGGTAGATCTCTCGCACGAAGGCGAGGTGCCGCTCTGCCGACTTGCGCGCCTTTTGCGCGTCGCGCGCCATGACGGCGTCGTAGATGGCCTGGTGCTGGCCCATCAGCTGCTTTTCCATCGCTTCGTCGTAATCGATCAGCCGATGATACTGGCGCATGCCCTCGCGAATCAGCGTATGGATGCCGTGCATTACATGCGCGAGCGCGATGTTATGCGTGGAGTCGGCAATAGCAAGGTGAAACGCCGCATCCAGCTCCGCGAGATTCATGCGGTCCTGCGCCTGCGAGGCCGCCTTCAACGCCTCGAACGCCGCCTTGATCTTGCGAAGATCGGCGGCGGTGGCACGCTCGGCGGCATACACGGTGGAAATGGCTTCGAGGCCCTGGCGCAACTCAAGAATATCCGCACTGGTACGCGGATTCTGCAAAAGCAGTTCGGCGAGCGGCCGCGAAATGATCGGCGCCGTGAGGTCGACCACCGTAAAGCCGCCGCGCCCCGACGTGGCGATATACCCATCCGACTCGAGCCGGATCAGCGCCTCGCGCAACGAAGGCCGCGACACCGCCAGCTGCGTGGCCAGATCGCGTTCAGCCGGCAGGCGGTCGCCGGGCATGAGCGTGCCGTCCGAGATCAACTGCTTGATCTGATCGGCGACGACGTCGGAGAGCCGTTTGCGCGTGAAGGACTGGATCGGGCGAAAGTGCATAGGCTGCGGCTGACAAAGCCGGATGGTTCAGGGCGGTGGCGCGGTGGATCGGCGAGCGCGGAGCGCTTGCGCATCGCGCATGAATTATACCGTCGCGACAAACGCGGCGATCCGCCTGCAAGCGTCGGCAAGACGCGCTTCGTCGACCACGAAGCCGAGGCGCACGAAGCCGTTCGCGGTCTCGCCAAAAGCGCTCGCATCGAGCACCGACACGCCTTGCGCGCGAAACAGCCGCCATGTGAAGTCCACGGTATCGAGGCCGGTGCCGCTCACGTCGACCATCATGAACATGCCGGCCTCGGGAAGCAGACAGCGCAAGCGCGGAATTCGGCTCAGGTGTTCTAACACGACGTCTCGGCGGCGCCGGTAAATTTCGCGCATGTCAGCGACGATGCGCGCCTTGTCCGCGAGCGCCGTCAGCGCGGCCTGCTGGATGAAACCCGGCAAGCCGTAGAGCATGGCGAGCGCGAGGCGGCCCATGTGCTCGATCAGCTGCGTCGGGCCGATTGCCCAGCCCACGCGCCACCCGGCCATGGCGTGCGATTTCGACAGACTGCCGAGCGTGACCGTACGCTCGGCCATGCCGGGCAGCGACATGATGCTCACATGTTCGCGCTCGAACGTGAGGTCGGCATAGACTTCGTCGGAGAGCACCCACAGATCGTGCTGGCACGCGAGCCGCGCGATCCGCTCCAGGTCAGCGCGCGGCATCACGACGCCTGTCGGGTTGCACGGCGTGGCGAAGAAAATGGCCTTCGTGCGCGGCGTGACGGCTTGTTCCAGCGCATCGCAATCCAGGTGGAAGGCGCGCGCGGGGTCGACCGGTACCGGCACGAGCGTCGCGCCTGCCGCGCGCACGCAGGCTTCGTAGGTCAGGTACATCGGCTCGGGAACGATGACTTCATCGCCTGCTTCGAGCAGACACAGCGAGGTGGCAAACACGCCGTTTTGCGCGCCCGCCGTGAGGATCACGTTTGCCGCCGTGACCGCGCAACCGCTCATGCGCGCGTGTTCGGCGGCAATCGCCGCGCGCAACGGGTCGCGGCCGGACACCGCGCTGTAGTGCGTGTCGCCGCCGCGCAGCGCCTCGATGGCGCGCTCGACAATCGGCGCGGGCGTTGCGAAGTCGGGATCGCCTACGCTCAGCACGATCACGTCCTCGCCCGCGGCGGCGGCCTGCTGCGCAACGCGATGGATCTCCCACGCCGACGTGCGCCTGCCCTGCAGGCCGTCGACCCGACTCGAATACTTCATCGCGCTCACCCCGCTCACTCATTGCAATGGAACCCGCCAATGTAATGGGCCGTGCGCGAAACGTCCAGATACGAAAAAGCGCCACGCGGGCGGACATCCTCACGTGGCGCTTCAACTTCATTCGAGCCCTGCGTCGCGGGCCCGGCAGGTTCACACCTGGCGGCGCAACTCGGCCGGCGGCACCTTCATCAGATGACGGTACTTCGCGACCGTGCGGCGCGCGACGAGCACGCCCTGATCGGCAAGCATTTTCGCGAGCGTCACGTCGGAAAGCGGATCGCGCGTGTTTTCCGCGGCGATCATTTCCTTGAGCAGCGCGCGGACGGCCGCGGCGGAACAGGTGCCGCCGCTTTCCGTGCCGAGTTCGCGCGGGAAGAAGTGCTTGAACTCGAAAATGCCGCGAGGCGTCGCCATGTACTTGTTGCCCGTGGCGCGCGAAATCGTCGATTCGTGCAGGCCGAGTTCATCGGCGACATCGCGCAGCACCATCGGCTTCAACGCGATTTCCCCATACTGGAAGAACGCCTTCTGATGCGCGACGATGCACTCGGCCACACGCTGGATCGTATCGAAGCGTTGCTGCGCATTCCTGATTAACCAGCGTGCTTCCTGAAGCTGCTGGGCCAGCGGCGAACGGCTCGCACCCGCGGACTGCGCAAACAGCTCGGCATACATGCGGTGAATGCGCGCGCGCGGCTGCACGGCCGGGTTGATCGTGACCACCCACTTGTTGCGCACCTGACGCACGATCACGTCCGGCACCACATAGTTGTCTTCCGTGCGTCCATAGCAGTTGCCCGGCTTCGGATCGAGCTTGCGCACGAGCGCACAGGCCACGCGCAACTCTTCCGCGCTGCAGCCGATCTGCTTCTGCAATTCGGCCTGCTCGCGACGCGCGAGCCGCTCCAGATGGTGCTCGACGATCTGCCGCGCGACGTCGCGCCCGGGCGTCTCGGCGGGCAACGCATTGACCTGCAGCAGCAGGCATTCCGACAGCGAACGCGCGCCGAGACCGGGACGGTCGAGCGACTGCACGAGACGCAGCGCGACGAGCAGCTCTTCTTCCGTCAACTCGGGGTCGAGATCGACGCTATCCGCAAGATCGGCGAGGTTCTGGCGCAGATAACCGTCGTCGTCGAGCGCCTCGATGATGAAGCGCGCCACGGCGCGATCGCGGTCGTCAAGCCGGTAGAGACGCAGTGCGTCGTGCAACTGCTCTCGCAAAGTGGGCTGCGAACGCGCCCATTCGGCGGGATCGCTGCCGTCGGAGTCGCCGTTCTGCCGCGCGGAACTGCGGCTGCTGTAGTCGCCGGAAAAGTCGCCGGGCATGTCGTCCGGGCCGCCGCTGTCGAGCATTTCGCTCGTCACCGCCTCGGCGGGCAGCGCATCGGGTTCGGCTGCGGCGACTGCATCGGTGGCCGGCAGCGCGCCGGCCTCGTCGCCCGGCGTGGGGGTTGCGAGCGCGACGTCTTCCGTGTCCGACGAGTCGTATTCGAGGAACGGATTGGTGTCGAGCGCGGTTCGCAATTCCTGCTGGAACTCCAGAGACGATAGCTGCAACAGACGCACCGACTGCTGCAGACGCGGCGTAAGTGCAAGAGACTGCCTTGTGCGAAGTTCAATTGAAGGCATCGTGTTGAGGTCCATTAAAAGCTGAGGTAGAAAGCACACTCATCAGAGCAACTGCCGTACCAGCTCTCGCAACACGCTGTTTTTTCTAGCCTTTGTTTTTTTGGGCTCGCGAATTGCGGGCAATTTGCGGCCTTTTCTGGCCTTTTCGGGCCTTTCGCGGCGCCATTTTTACAAGGAGGCGGCAAATTGCGGGCTCGCTTCTGCCAGGCTTTGCGCCGCTTGCCCCCGCTTGCGCCTCATGCGTGACGCGCGGCTCGCTCATTCATCAGTCGAAAAGAAGGGTTGCCGCGCGGGCCGACGCGCAGCCGCATTCAATCAGGCAGCGGGGCAGGCACGCACTTTGCGACTCGCGAGTTTGTGGACGGACGCGTGTCCTCGCATCCCGCGCAAACCGCGCAAAGACGGCGAAGACCCGGCCGGTGTCGATAACGGGCCCTGACGGAACCGTAGCGGCAACGATCCCACGCGAGTCATCGGCGGCTTTCGCCGCGATCGACCGCAGGCAACAAGACCGCAATTTTCATCAACACCCGAAGGAGAAACCATGAAGACCATCCAGTTGTTGAAGACCGCAGGCAGCATCGCCTGTCTTGCATTCGCACTGAACGCGACTGCGCAAACCGCCGCCTCGGCGCCGCCGGCTGCGTCGGAAAGCCTCGGCCAGCACCTCGACGACGGCACCATCACCACGAAAGTCAAGGCAGAACTGCTCGGCGCGAAGAACGTGAAGTCCACGCATATCCACGTGAAGACCCGCAAGGGCGTCGTGTGGCTCACGGGCACGGTGCCTTCCGCCGACGACAAAGCCGCCGCCCAGGAAGTCGTGCGCGGCGTGAAGGGCGTAGCGAGCGTGAAGAACCGCCTGAAAATCGCCGCGGAATAAGTCATCTCGCCGCCAGCAAAAAAAAGCCGTCCTCGCGGACGGCTTTTTTGCATTCACACCGCCGCGAGTCGGGCGTCAGCTCTTCGCAGCATATTGGTCGCGCAGATCGCGCACGCGGTCGTGGTTCTGCAGCACGCCCTGATACTGGCGCTCGACGATCGCGCGCACGTCGGCAGGCAGTTCCTTGTCCAGCGCATCGCGATAGTTCTTCTTTGCGACGTCCTCGCCCTTCTCCACCTCGACGAGGATCTGATGGTCGGAGCGGTCGGTCACCGCCGACTTCACATCGACCCAGCCGCGATGCAGCGCACCGCTCACGCTGCCGCCCGATTCCGGCTTGCCGCCGAGTCGCTGAACGATGTCCTGCAGTTCGCGTGCGCCGCGCGCGCAGTCATCGGCGCGTGTGAGGAAGAGCGTTTTCAACTGGGCGTCGTGCGCGTCTTCGGCTGCCTTGCGAAAGCCCTTCTCTCCATCCTTCGACGTTTCGACGAGATCGTTCAGCACGGAAACAACGTTCGTAGCCATTCAATACCTCCAGGGTTTCGTTAATCGCGGAATCCGTCGCCGGCCTGTGCGCATCGTGCGATGCGCGTGCCGTCTGCTGTGTGATGAACTGCATGAGCAACGGGGTTCGCCCCACTCACGCATGGCGCGTGCCTGGAGCGTGGCGTCGGAGGCGCGCCTGCGGGCCGCTGACCACGCCTGCGCATTGTTGCGAGCCAACGTAAATGTTGCGCGGCGCGACGCGCCGGGAGCCGCGCGCACGCCCGCCGGACAAGGCGACGCAGGGTGGCATAACCGTTGCTCCTTACGCTTGCCCCGCGCGACGTCACGCAGCGCATCACGCGAAAACCGCACGACGTACCGACGAATTGAAAAGAACGGGCAGCAACAACGACAGGGAGAACACCATCATGAACACCACTGGCGCAGAGTTTCTGGTCGCCGTCGCGATAGTCACGTCGGCGGCCGTCGTGCAGATTCGCGAGCACGTGCAACCCGATCACGGCATCGCGACGAGCACGCCGCGCGGCGTCGACGCGGCGCCTTCGTCATGCGAGCCGTCTGGCAACGGCATCGTTCCGGCAGCGTGCGAAGCGGCGCGCGACCAGCATCCTGCAGAGCACTCGCCGCTGCCATTGCCCAAACGCGGCGCTGCACAAATGTGGGTGTAAGCGCAAGGTATCCAGACAGCGAGCCGCACGGCCGCTTCCACGTTTCCCGCGTGCAAAAAAGAAGGGCCCGACAAACGCCGGGCCCTTGTTGCTTTCAGACTCGCAGCTCGCGAATCAGGCGCGCTTTTCGCTGTATTCGTTCAGCGGCACCGGCTGTTTCAGCGGATCGAAGTCGGCCCAGCGGCCCTGCTGCCAGCGGCCGGTCGCCCGTTCAATGGACACGCCGCCCGCCTCCCGCAGCACACGCGCCGCCTCCAGTTGATTGTCCGGAGAGACGTGCACCGCGACCAGCACGCCGGAATCGCGCGTCTCTTCGTGAAACGGCGTGCGATGACCCGCCTCTGGGCTCTCGCGCGTGCGCCACATTGCGCCCGCGAGCGATCCGATATAGGCGCCGACGCCCGCCGCAATCACCGAGACGAGCAGCGGCGCCGAGAACGCCGCGAAGATGCCCACGCCGACGATCGCGCCCACCACCGCGCCGATCGTCACGCCGAGGCCCGCGCCTTTCGGGGCGCCTTTCGAGCCGGCGTCGGTGCTGGTGTCGCCGCCGATCGGAAACCGCGCATGCTGGCCGCGCGGATTGACGAAGAAAAGCGTGACGTCTTCTTCGACGAAGCCTGCGTTAAAGAGCTTTTGTGCCGCTTCCTCGGCGGCGGGGAAAGTCGTAAAGCGTGCTGCGACGATGAGTGACATAAGGCCTCCTTGCATCGTGATAGCGTTTTTACAGACGACGCTCGCGAACTGCGGTGCGCCTCGTGGCGAGGAGCGGCGGCGCTAGGCGGCAGTGCCGCGATCGGGTTCCATGCCTTCCACTCTGAACAGTCCGCTATGCAAGATTACGCCCTCGCCGTTGTTCTGGTCGAGCGCCTCGGCGCATACCGAGCGGATCCGGTTGCGGCCTTTGTCGAAGGCCTCCATCAACGCGCTTTCGAGCGGTGATTCGGCGCCGAAGTGATCTTCGAGCGCCTCGACGGTAATCGCGCAGACAACCGGTTCGCCGTCCACGCGCGCCATGAAGCGAACCGTCAGGTTCGCGCCGTCGAAGGTCGGCTTGTCGTCGGGAAAAGTGATCTGCATAAGAGAATCCTCATAGGCAGGCCGCGGCAGGATTGCGTTCATGATGAAGAGCCCTTCATGGTGCCGGCGAGCTGCTTCGCCATCTCGAGATGATGCTGGATGATCGGCAGCGCACGCGCCGCAGCGGCCTTCAGTTGCGGATCGGTGCCGCTCTGGCTCTGCTGCTGGAACAGATCCACCGCCCGCTGATGCGCCTCGACGCCGACCTGCTCGACGTACGCCTCGTCGAACTGCTGGCCCTTCAGCGTCTGCAGCTTGCCCACGAGCGCCGAATCGGCAGCCGGCGCCGCCGGCACACGCTTCTTCGCCGTGAGCGCGGCCATGCTGCGCGAGAGCTTCGTGTGGTCGGCGATCATCTGTTGTGCGAACTTTTTCACACGGGGATCGCGCGAGTTCTTCAGCGCGATCTTGCTCGCTGCGATTTCGGTGGCGTCGGATTGCGAGGCGTCCTGAATGAACTGCTGGTCCGCGGGCGAGAGTTGCGTGCCCCCTGCGGGCGCATCGCTCGCCGGGGCGTCGCTTGCCTGCGCATGGACCGCGCCGGCCGACGCCAGGCCAAGACCCAGCCCGACAGTCATCACTTGTAGGGAATACCGTAGTTTCATGCGTTTTCTCCCTTGCTTACCGAGCCACCGGCGCTTCTCGTGCGGGTGCCTTCGCGCTTGCGTCCAAACGCGCGGCGCCCGTCATGCCGCCTTGCGTTTCGACAGTTGCCCGATCAGCGCCTTGTTGAATGCGGGAATGTCGTCGGGCTTGCGGCTCGAAATCAGGTTGTTGTCTTCGACCACTTCCCGGTCGACCCACGTGCCGCCCGCATTGCGGATGTCGTCCTGCAGACTCGGCCAGCTCGTCAGCGTGCGTCCCTTGATGATCCCCGCGGACACGGGCAGCCACCCGCCGTGGCAGATCACCGCGATCGGCTTTTTCGCGTTGTCGGCTGCCTTGACGAACGCCTGCGCCTGCGGCAGCAGACGGATCGCGTCGCCATTGACCACGCCGCCCGGCAAGACGACCGCGTCATAGTCGTCGGCGGTGGCCTTGTCGAACGTCACATCCACGTCGACCGTGTCGCCTTTGTCCACATGTTTGAAGCCCTGGATCTTGCCGGGCTTCTCCGAAATCACATGCACCGTCGCGCCGGCTTCGGCGAGCGCGCGTTTCGGCTCGACCAGTTCTGCCTGTTCGAAACCATCCACTGCCAGTACCGCTACTTTCAGACCGTCGAGGCTGTTTGCCATGCGTTCTCTCCTTCGTTTGAATGCGAGGCTGCCCGCCACAAACGCGGCAGTTCCTCGTCATCAGCAACTGTTGACCATGCGGCAGCAAGGCACGTGCCTGCGCTTGTGCATGCCTGCGCGCAACCTTCCGATGCGGCTGCACGGCCCGTCGGACGGGGCGTACAGCGCCGCAGCCGTCTGTCATGCGTGTGTCATCCATGCGTGACGCGGTCGCATCACAGGCCGCTCGGGTCCTCGTCGAGGCCCTCGGCATCGTCCGCGCCCGGCGGCGTCACGATGCGATCCGGCTCGATGTCGCGATCCGGGTCGAGCGTCGAATCGCCGTCGGCCGACGCGCGCTCGCCGGTCCCCGCGCGATCGGTGTCGCTGCCGAGTTCCAGCTCACCCGTTTCGAGCGCGTGATTGTCGAGCTCCGTGTCCACGTCGAACTCATGCCGCTTTTCGCCGGCGACATCGCTGCCGCTATCGGACGAATCGCTCGGTCCCAACGTGCCCGTCGTGCCGGAGGTTTGCTTCACGACCTGTTGCGGCTCTTCATCGGGATTCAGCGTACTGCTCATGGCGCTCTCCTTTGTTGGGTTGTGGATTGATACGTATGACGTTCGTCGCAAGGACCGTTCCGCCCGCGGCATGCCGACCCCGCGGCCAGGCACCGGGCTTGCTCCGCGCCATCACTGGCGCCATGCGCTTCACGCTTGAAAGTTCTACCTGGAAAGATGGCTACAACGAAAAGCACCACTCAGAACGGCCCCGCATCGCCCGACGACAGCGCGAAGCAGGCCGCGCCCGCCGCCATGCCGCCCGGTTTGCGCCATGCCGACGACAGCAAGCCCGGCTACACGCGCAAGCGCGAGAAAGACGGCTTCGCCTATTTCGATGTCGAAGGCAAACGCATTGAAGACGAGGCGGAAATCCAGCGCATCAATTCGCTCGCGATTCCGCCCGCTTATGAAGACGTCTGGATCTGCCCTGACCCGCGCGGCCATATCCAGGCCACCGGCCGCGATATGCGCGGGCGCAAGCAGTACCGTTATCACCCGCGCTGGCGCGAAACGCGCGACGCCGACAAGTACGAACGAATGGCCGAATTCGGCCGCGCGTTGCCGCGGATTCGCGCTCGCGTGGCGCGCGACCTCGAATTGCCCGGCATGCCGTGCGACAAGGTGATCGCCGCCGTCGTGCGGCTGCTCGACACGACGCTCGTGCGCATCGGCAGCGTCGAGTACGCGCGCGAAAATCAGTCATACGGCTTGACGACGCTGCGCAAGAAGCATGTGAAGGTGGAAGCTGGGCAGCTGCGCTTCAAGTTTCGCGGCAAGAGCGGCATCGAGCACGACGTCACTGTCGACGACGCCCGCGTGAAGCGCATCGTGCGGCGCTGCGCGGAACTGCCGGGGCATGACCTGTTCCAGTATCTCGACGACGACGGCACCCGCCGAACCGTCGGATCCGCCGACATCAACGACTATCTGCGCCGCGCGAGCGGCGCCGATTTCACCGCAAAGGACTACCGCACGTGGGCCGGCAGCGTCTATGCACTCGCGACGCTGCGCCGCCTCGTGTGCGAAAGCGCCGCGGAGGCGCGCCGCCATATCGTCGCGACCGTCAAGGAAGTGGCGAGCCTGCTGCGCAATACGCCCGCCGTGTGCCGGCGCTGCTATATCCACCCCGCCGTCATCAGCGCGTTCGAAGCCGACGAATTGCAGAGCCTGCCCCCGGGGCAATCCAGACGCGGGCTCAAGGTCGACGAAGTGGCGTTTGCCGCCCTGCTCGCGCATGCGGAAAAGCGCGCGGCGAAGCTTGCGCGTCAGGCGGGCGCAAAGGGCCGCAAGCTGCGCGAGGCGCAGGCTGCGGACAGCATCAACGGCTCGATTTCGACGCTGCTGCAGAAGTCGCGTGCCATTCGCAAGCAGGCGAACAAGGCAGCTGTGGAAGCCACAGGCGAGAAAGCCGGCCGCGGAGCCCGCGCGAAAGTCGCTGGAAAAACCCGCGCGCGGACCGTGCGGCGCGCCGCCAGCGAGCACGCCGGCGCTACGCCGCGCGCGGAGAAGCCAGCCGTCAATTGACCGTTTTGACAGCGCTGCCGCAATAATTCGGCCTACGAATCAAGCTTCTTCCTCGAACGCGGCCATGACAAGCCATACGTCGCGCTCGCCGTCGCGGATTTCGGCGGCGAGCGCGTACGGGTCGCCCGGCTCGCAAACGCGCGCGAGGGCATCGTGCGCAATCTCGCCGTTTGCGAACACGTCTTCCGTCAACGGCCTCACTTCCCGTTTGCCCTCGAACATCCGCTGATCTCTGCGATACACGAGTGTCTGCGATTTCCAGTCACGAAAGCATTCGAGCACGTGCGCGAAATCGCCGCCGCAGATGTTCGACTGATAGTGAATTCTGTTGCTCATGATGATGTCTCCCGCAGTGCGTCGATTCATGGTGCTCACCCTTGATTGAGCATTCCCCATGCCGAGGACGCGTGCCGCGAAACCCGCGCGCGTTAGCAGCGGCGCAGGATTTTCAACCGCGCACGCATCATTTACGTGCGGGTTGGCGCGCGGGCAGCCCACCGCGGACGAAGCCGCCGCCGGATACCGCCATCGCGCCCCGCGAAGACTCGCCCGACGCGGCGAGGAACGCGCGTTGCTGCACCGTTCGTCACCCTTAACCTGCGAAGGAGGCAGATCATGGTCATGCAAAGTCGGACGCAAGGCATGGAAGGCGCGCGCATCGTCGGTAAAGGCAGCGCCACGGCGGAAGGCCCCGGCCCGGACGTCATGGCGGCAGACACGCTCGACGACAACCGGGTCCTCAGCAGCGACGGCGAGGATATCGGCAAGATCAAGGACATCATGCTGGACGTGCGCTCCGGCCGCGTTGCCTATGCCGTGCTGTCGAGCGGTGGTTTTCTCGGCATCGGCGACAAACTGCTCGCCATTCCGTGGCAGGCGCTCACCCTCGACACCGAGCAGAAGTGCTTCGTGCTGAACATGACGGCCGAGCGCGTGAAAAACGCGCCGGGATTCGACAAGGACCATTGGCCGTCGATGGCCGACACGACCTGGGCCACCTCGGTCCACCAGTACTACGGCAGCGAGCCGTACTGGAGCCGCGACCGCTTCGAGATGCGCGACGACGCCAGCATCGGCGACATTCCGGCGGGATCGTCGGACGCGCCTGAAACGGGCGGCGTCAAGCTCTAACCTTCGAGTCTGCGGCGAGGGCGTGAAGCGGTGCACGCTTCACGCCGCATGCCGGCGACGTGCCGGCATGCCGTGCTCGCGGCGAGCGCTGCGGCGTCCGGCGCACGGACCTGCACGGACTCTCGCGCGAATCGCATGACGCGAGCGCAGACACAACCTGACAAGGAGGCGCGTTTCATGGCTGCCCGCAAAGCCACCGGCAAGGCCGCCCGCAAGACGACCCGCAGCGGCGCCAGTAAAGCGGCGCGCCCGCAGGCGCGCGGCAAGGCGGGACGGCCGCCACGCCAACGCCATGCGCACGCGCATGCCGCGCAACGCAGGAAGGCGTCGCGCGCGCGTGTCAGCAAAAACAACGGCAAAAGCAGCGGCAAGAGCGGGCGCAAGTGGTCCCATCATGTGATGGAAACGAGCGATGCGATGGATCTCCAGCCGGACATCTTCAAGACCGGCAATGCAGAAGAGATTGCGCAATCGCTGAAGCAGTCGTCGACCCGAAGCCGACGCCGCAAAGGCACACCGTTCCAATCGGCGATGTCGATGCTCAATTTCTACATTAACCGCGCGGGCCGCAACCTGCCGAAAACTCGCCGCGCCACGCTGGAGCAAGCCAAGCGCAAGCTGCGCGAAGCGTTTGGACGCGCGCCCTGAAGCCGCATTCGTCCGCATCCATTCGCCGTTGTCCGCGTTCGTACGCGCCCTGACGCATCGCATGCGCGCGCGTGCGTTCACGCGATGCGTCAGGGCGCGCGTCCATCTACCCGGCCCGCAATGCGCCGTTCGCGTGCCGCCCTAATCGGATGCCCATGCACGAAACTCTGTGGTTCCTCATTGTCGGCGCGGTGCTCGTTTTCATGGGCCTCGCCGCGACGACCCTGCGCCGGCTGCCCGTCAGCGCGGCGATGGTCTATCTCGCGATCGGTTACGCGCTCGGGCCGCCGGGCCTCGGCCTGCTGCACCTCGACATGAGCGCCGACGCGCACCTGCTGCGCACCCTCACCGAAATCGCGCTGCTCGTGTCGCTGTTCGCGATCGGACTGCGCCTGCGCGTGGGCGTGCTCGACAAGCTGTGGACCGTGCCGCTGCGCCTCGGCTTTCTCGCGATGCTCGCAACCGTGCCGCTCCTCGCCCTCTTCTGCGTGTACGTGCTGCATCTCGGCTGGGGGCCCGCCATTCTGCTCGCCGCGATCCTCGCGCCGACGGACCCGGTGCTCGCTCACGACGTCCAGGTGCATAACCCGGGCGACCACGATCTGCTGCGCTTTGCGCTTTCCGGCGAAGGCGGCCTGAACGACGGCATCGCGTTGCCTTTCGCGATGGTCGGCCTCGCCTTTTGCGCGATGCACGGGGCCAGCGCGGGCGACGTGCTCAACCTGAAGCTCGTCGGCGCCGCCGCGTGGGGCGTGCTGGGGGCGATTGCCATCGGCGGTCTGCTCGGCTGGGCCACGACGCACGCGGTCGCCTGGCTGCGCATGCGCTATGCGCATGCACTCGGCCTCGAGGGTTTTTTCGCGCTCGGGCTGATCGGCCTGTCGTTCGGCGCGGCGCAACTCGCGCAGACCTACGGCTTTCTCGCGGTGTTCGCGGCGGGCGTGTCCATGCGCCGCGTCGAACATCGCGCGAGCGGCGGCAGCTCGCCGCGCGAGGCGATCGGCACGGTCGATTCCGCCGATGTCGAGGCGACCGCGTCCGATCCCGACAAGGCGCACGCGTTCATGACCGAATCGGTGCTCGGCTTTACGATCGAGCTTGAGCGCATCGCCGAAGTCATCATCATGGCGATGGTCGGCAATGTGCTCGCCACGTTGAGCGCGCCGCTCTTCACCTGGCACGCGTTTGCGCTCATCGTGGCGCTGTTCTTTTTCGTGCGGCCTGCTTCGGTGGAGTTGTCGCTGCTGGGCTCGGCCGCTTCGCCGACGCAACGGCGCCTGATGAGCTGGTTCGGCATTCGCGGCGTGGGCTCGTTCTACTACCTCGCGTATGCGCTCGAACACGGGCCCGCCGCCGACATCCAACCGTTGATGCCGCTCGCGCTCGCGGTGGTGACGGCTTCCGTGGTGATCCACGGCGTATCGGCGACGCCGCTGATGAACCACTACCGCCGGCTGCGTCGTCGCGAAAGCTAGAATACGGACGCCTTCGCCGCTTCCGCCTGCCTCCCACTTTTCCCGCCGATGACGCCCTCCGACCCTCCAGCCCGAACCCGACGCGCGAGCGCCGGCGAGTCGCTGTTCGCCTTTTTGAAATCGCTGCCGTTCGCCGAGCGGCTCGCCGAAGGGGGGCTAATGGCGTTCCAGGCGGTGGCGGGCGCGAGCCTCGCGTTTGGCATCGGCGAGGCGCTGCATACGGAGCAGGCGTTCTGGGCTGCGATTACCGCCATCGCAGTCAGCCAGCACAGCTATATCGACACGCGCAAGCTGTCGCGCGACCAGTTCATCGGCGCGATGGTCGGCGGTCTGTGCGGGCTCGCGGGCGCGACGCTCGGCCACGGGTATTTCGCGGCTTACGGCGCGACGGTGGCGGCGGCCATCGTGATCTGCTGGCTCGTCAACGTGGGCAGCGCCGCGAGACTCGGCGGCATTACCGCGACCATCATGCTGCTGGTGCCGGGCATCGGGCCCGCGTGGGACAAAGCGTTGCTGCGCCTCGGCGAGGTCACGCTCGGCACGGTGTGCGCGCTGGTGATCGCGTGGCTCATGTCGGTGGTGGAGAAGCGTTGGTTCGGTGCGCGAGGGGATGGGCGGTGAGCGGCGCATAGCTGGACGCCGGAGGCGGCGCCGTGCGCCGAGCGGCCGACGCTGCCTTATTGAGCGTGAGCGTCGGCCAGCTTGCCGTCGTGCGGCAGCCGCCGGTAGCGCCCCGGCGTCACGCCGACGTTTTGCTGGAACGCCTTGCCGAACGCCGCTTCCGATTGATAGCCGACCGCCTCGCCGATTTCCGCCGCGCTGCGCTGGGTCCGGCGCAGCAGATCGCAAGCGATCGTCATGCGGATCTGCGTGAGGAAGTCCATCACCGTCATGCCGGCGCGTTCGTTAAAACGCCGCGCGTAAGTGGCGCGCGACATCGCGGCCAGCTCGCCGAGTTCGGCGATGGTCCACGCCCGCTCCGGCGCGCCGAGCATGCCCTGCACCGACGACGCCAGACGCGGATCGGCGAGCAGCGCCAGCATGCCGGGCGCCGCCCCGGCCGCCTCGCCGTGCACGCGTAGCGCCATCGTGAAGAGCGCATGGCTCAATGCGGTGACGATGGCAAGCGCGCCGGGCCGGCGTTGACCGGCTTCGTCGCGCATGAGCCCGATGAGCGCCTGCAAGGAGCCGAGCGCGTGCGTGCCGCCGAGCGGCACATGGAACGGATCCGGCAGCGCGTTCAGCAACAAGGCCGACGAACCCGGCGTGTAGACGAAGCGGCCGCAGAGCAGGTCGAGGTCGGATTCGATCGTCGTGCTGCTCGCGAGTTCGTCGCTCCCGCCTGGCTGGTTGTGTTTGATGGGCAGCAGCCCGTCGTGAGTGATCGCGAGCGGCGCGGCGGCCGCGCGGCGCTGTGTATCTCTCACGCGATGCGCCGCGCCGCGTGGAAACATCATGAAATCGCCGGTGTGGAGCGGCACCTGGGCACCGTCCGCCGTCTCCACGACACATTGCCCGCCGAGCACCAGATGAAACGGTGCGATGCCCGGCTCCATCGGCGCATGGTCGACGTCGAATGCGCCGGCGAGCAGGCAGCGCAGATCGAGGCTGGCCTGCGGCCGGGCGAGGTCGAGCAATCGGCTGAGCGTGTCCATGAGACGTCCGCGCTAAAAGTTGAGCCCACCGAGTATTCAGGATATCGCCGCAGGGCGCAATACTGTGTCCCACGACGCCGGCAACCGCCGGCGCGCAACAGACGAAGGAGCAGTACCATGCTGAACTGGATCGAATACCGGAAGGAACTGTTTGGACGCATCGGCGAGATCGGCAAGCTGTCGCCGGACACGGTGAAGGGTTATCAGGCGCTGTCGGGAGCGGGCCAGAAAAACGATCTGCTGGGCGCGAAGACGCGCGAACTGATTGCGCTCGCGGTGGCGGTCAGTTTGCGCTGCGACGGCTGTATCACCGTGCACACGGCTGAAGCGCTGAAGCATGGCGCCACCCGCGAGGAAATCGCGGAAGCCCTCGGCGTGGCGGTCGCGATCAATGCCGGCGCGGCGATGGTTTACTCGGCGCGGACAATGGATGCGGTGGCGGCGTATTCGGCGGGGGTGGCGGGTTAAGCCTTCCCCTCACCCCACCCGCCGCGCCTCCTCCAGCTGTTTGCGGCGCGCCTCGCCCTGGCGCGCCAGCATCCAGCCCGGATACTCCGGAGGCAAGGCGCTGACTCCATCGAGCTTCGCCAGCTCATCGGCGGTGAGCGTAACGCCCGTGGCCGCGATGTTGTCGTCCAGTTGCTCGACCTTCTTTGCGCCTACGATCACCGAGCTCACCACCCGCTGGTGCAGCAGCCAGGCGAGCGCGATCTGCGCGACCGACGCGCCTTTGGCCTCGGCGATCTCGCGCATCGCGTCGATACAGCCGTACGCGCGTTCCCGGTCGACCGGCGGGAAGTCGAACGTCGTGCGCCGGCTGCCCGCCTCGCCCTGCTGCTCGCGTCCGTACTTGCCACTCAGCAGCCCGCCCGCGAGCGGACTCCACACCATCAGCCCGAGCCCTTCGCTTTGCAGCATCGGCACGAGTTCGCGCTCCAGGTCGCGGCCCGCGACCGTGTAATAAGCCTGCAGCGTCTCGAAACGCGCGAGCCCCAGTCGCTCGGCAATGCCAAGCGCCTTCACGATCTGCCACGCCGCCCAGTTCGAGACGCCGACATAGCGCACGTGGCCGTGCTGCACGAGCGTATCGAGCGCACGCACGGTTTCCTCGATCGGCGTGGCCGGGTCGAAACCGTGAATCTGGTACAGGTCCACATGGTCGAGCTGCAGGCGCTTCAGGCTCGCCTTTATTCCGTCGATGATGTGATACCGCGACGCGCCGCGCGCATTCGCAAACTCGCCGGTCGGACCGAACACCTTGGTGGCGACCACCACCTTGTCGCGCGGCACCTTCAGGTTTTTCAGCGCCTGGCCGGTGATCTGCTCGGAAAGGCCTTCGGCGTAGACGTCGGCGGTATCGATGAAATTGATGCCCGCGTCGAGCGCCCGGCCGACGAGCCGCTCGGCGTCCGCCTGCTGCAAGTCGCCGATCTGCTTCCACATGCCTTCGCCGCCGCCGAAGGTCATCGTGCCCAGACACAGCTCTGAAACAAAAATCCCGGTACGCCCAAGCTGGTTGTATCGCATTGTCGAAACTCCATCGTGGATGAGTGGACAGGTGAGCCGTACAGAGTACTGCAATCGGCCGGCTTCAGCAGGCGAGCGGCCCGCGCGCCGAAAAGCGCACGCGGCGCGGCGGCGCCTCCCCGGCGTTTGGCAAATCCCGCGAAAACCTGCGAGACTGACTTCGGATCCTGCGGCCCTCACGCAAACACACGGACCCGGTGTGGTCTGGATATCGGGCCTCGCGCCCCCATCTGATCGCGTATGAATTCAGCCACCAACACGACGGCCGCGACGGCCGCCACCGCCACCGCCACCGCCACCGCCGACCCGCCGCGCGAGCTCGCGGTCGCGCCGTCGCCTGACCGCAGCCCAGCGCATGGCGCCCTGGCCGGCTTTCATCCCGCCGTGGCCGGCTGGTTCCTGAAGACTTTCCCCGCGCCGACCGACGCGCAAGCCGCCGCGTGGCCGCCCATCCGCCAAGGCCGCTCGACGCTCGTCGCCGCGCCGACGGGCTCCGGCAAAACCCTCACCGCGTTCCTGTCCGCCCTCGACGATCTGGTCCAGCAAGGCCTCGCGGGCAACGGCGCGCTGCCCGACGAAACGCTCGTGGTCTACGTGTCGCCGCTCAAGGCGCTCTCCAACGACATCCGTCTCAATCTGCAGATGCCGCTGCAAGGCATCGCCGCGGAACTCCACGCGCGCGGGCTGCCGCCGCTCGACATCCGCACCGCCGTGCGCACCGGCGACACCACGCAGCAGGAGCGCAACGCGCTGAAAAAGCGCGCGCCGCACATTCTCGTCACCACGCCCGAATCGCTCTATGTGCTGCTCGGCTCGGATTCGGGCCGCCGCATGTTGTCGACGGTGCGCACGGTAATCGTCGACGAAATTCATGCGCTGGCCGGCAGCAAGCGCGGCAGCCATCTCGCGCTTAGCCTCGAACGGCTGGATGCGCTGTGCGGACGGCGTCTGCCGCGCATCGGCCTCTCCGCGACGCAAAAGCCGGTGAGCGCGGTTGCACGATTTCTCGTAGGAGGCGCGAGTGTCGACAGCGAGATGCCGGCCGATTGCGCGATCGTCGATGTCGGCCATATCCGCGAGCGCGATCTGGCGCTGGAGATTCCGCCCGTGCCGCTCGAAGCCGTCATGCCGAACGAAGTGTGGGAGCGCGTCTACGACCGCCTCGCGGAACTCGTCGCGCTGCATCGCACGACGCTGATCTTCGTCAACACGCGCCGCATGGCCGAGCGCGCGGCGCGTCACCTCACCGAGCGGCTCGGCAAGGACGCCGTCGCCGCGCACCACGGCAGCCTCGCCAAAGAGCATCGTTTCGACGCCGAGCAGCGGCTCAAGCGCGGCGACTTGCGTGTGCTGATCGCCACGGCTTCGCTGGAACTCGGCATCGATATCGGCGACGTCGACCTGGTCTGTCAAATGGGTTCGCCGCGCGCCATTGCGCCGTTCCTGCAACGCGTGGGGCGCTCGGGCCATCATGTGGGCGGCATGCCGAAAGGACGGCTCTTCCCGACTTCGCGCGACGACCTGATCGAATGCGCGGCGTTGCTGGATTGCGTGCGGCGCGGCGAGCTCGACGCGCTGCGCATTCCGCGCGCGCCGCTCGACGTGCTTGCGCAGCAGATCGTCGCGGAGGTCGCGAGCGCCGAATGGAGCGAAGACGCCCTGTTCGAACTGATGCGCCGCGCCGCGCCCTATGCGAACCTCACGCGCGAGCAGTACGACGCGGTGCTGCGCATGCTCGCCGAAGGCTACACGAGCCGCCATGGGCCGCGCGCCGCCTATATTCACCGCGACGTGGTGAGCGGCACCTTGCGCGGCCGGCGCGGCGGCAAACTCGTCGCGGTCACGTCGGGCGGCACGATTCCCGAAAACGCGGACTATGCGGTCGTGCTGGAGCCGCAGGCGATCCCTATCGGCACGGTCAATGAAGACTTCGCGGTCGAAAGCCTCGCGGGCGACGTGTTCCAGCTCGGCAACGCGTCGTACCGGATTCTGCGGATCGAAAGCGGCCGGGTGCGAGTCGAGGATGCGCAAGGCCAGCCGCCCAACATCCCGTTCTGGCTCGGCGAGGCGCCCGGCCGCAGCGACGAGCTGTCGTTCGGCGTCGCGCGGCTGCGCGAGCAGATCGGGCGCCTGCTGGCAGCGGAACCCGCCGACGCACGCCCCGCCGCGGCCGCCACCGCCAACGCGGCCGGCGAATCCGCCGACGCGCCCAACCCCATGCCCACGCGTCTCGAACGCGCGATCGACTGGCTCGTCGCCGAACTCCGCCTCGATGAAGCCGCCGCGCGCCAGATCGTCGACTACCTTGCCCGAGCTCGCGCCGCGCTAGGCGTCTTGCCGACGCAGGACACGCTCGTGATGGAGCGTTTCTTCGACGAATCCGGCGGCACGCAGCTCGTGATTCACGCGCCGTTCGGCAGCCGCGTGAACCGCGCGTGGGGCCTTGCGCTGCGCAAGCGCTTTTGCCGCCAGTTCAACTTCGAACTGCAAGCCGCGGCGACCGAGGACGCGATCGTGCTGTCGCTGACCGGCAGCCACTCGTTCGTGCTCGACGAAGTGTGGCGCTATCTGCATTCGAACAGCGCCGAGCATCTGCTGATTCAGGCGCTGCTCGACGCGCCGCTTTTCGGCGTGCGCTGGCGCTGGAACGCGACCACCGCGCTCGGCCTGCCGCGCTACACCGGTGGACGCAAAACCGCGCCGCAATTGCAGCGCATGCGCAGCGAGGATCTGCTGACGAGCGTCTTCCCCGAGCAGGCCGCGTGTCTGGAGAACGTGGTGGGCGAGCGCGAATTGCCGCGTCATCCGCTCGTCGACCAGACCGTCGACGACTGCCTGCACGACGCGATGGACAGCGAGCGCTGGATCGCGTTGCTGCGGCGCATAGAAAGCGGCGACGTGCGGCTCGTCGCGCGCGATCTCCCGGCGCCCTCGCCGCTCGCCGCCGAAATCCTCAATGCGAAGCCCTACGCGTATCTCGACGACGCGCCGATCGAGGAACGCCGCACGCAGGCTGTGCTGAACCGCCGCTGGACCGATCCGTCGAGCGCCGACGACCTGGGTGCGCTCGACGCCGACGCCATTGCCAGCGTGCGCGAAGAGGCGTGGCCGCAAGCACAGAGCGTCGACGAAATGCACGAGGCGCTCACGGGTCTCGCGTGCATCACCGAAGCCGAGGCGCGCGGCAACGAAGGCTGGCCGGAATGGCTCGCAGCGCTTGCGCAAGCCGGCCGCGCGACGCGTCTGCCCATCGCCGCCGACGCCGCCCTGTGGCTGCCCGCCGAACGGCTGACCTGTTTCGCCGCGCTTTATCCCGACACGAACGGCCCGCGCTTCACGCCGCCGCTTAACGCACCAAAGGGTTTCACCGACGCGTGGAGCGCCGACGACGCCCTGCTCGACGTGCTGCGCGCGCGGCTCACCGGTTTCGGCCCGCTGCCCGCGAGCGCGATTGCAGACGCGCTGCGGCTGCCAGAGACCTCGGTCGAACAGGCACTCGGACGACTCGAAGCCGAAGGCTATGTGATGCGCGGCCGCTTCACCCGCCAGGCGACCGCCGACGAATGGTGCGAGCGGCACCTGCTCGCGCGCATTCACCGCTACACCGTCAAGCGTTTGCGCCGCGAGATCGAGCCGGTGGAGCGGCACGATTTCATGCGCTTTCTGTTCGAATGGCAGCATCTGACGCCGGATACGCGCAGCGAGGGCCGCGACGCGCTGGCGGCCGTGCTGGATCAGCTGGAAGGCTTCGAGGCCGCCGCCGGCGCGTGGGAGGAAGACATCCTGCCGGCGCGCGTGAAGGCGTACGCCAATACTTCGCTCGACGAACTATGTCGTGCGGGCAAGATCGTCTGGACGCGGCTCACCGAGCGCTCGCGCAGCGCCGCCGGTCCGGTGCGCAGCACGCCTGTCGTGCTGCTGCCGCGCGCGCAGGTGCGCGCCTGGAGCGCGCTGATCGATCCGGCGCGCCAACCGGAACTGTCGGCGCGGGCGCAAGCGGTTCACGACCTGCTCTCGGCACATGGCGCGATGTTCTTCGACGAACTGCTGCACGAGCTTCGCGTCTTGCGTATCGAGCTGGAAAGCGCACTCGGCGAGCTGGTGGCGGCCGGTCTCGTGAATTCGGACAGTTTCGCGGGTCTGCGCGCGCTGCTGAAACCGGCCGCGAAACGCAATGCGTATGCAGGCAGCCGGCGCGCGCGCTCGACGGCTTTGATCGGAGGAATGGACGACGCGGGACGCTGGGCGCTCGTCAACCGGCGCACTTCGCTGGCCGCCGGCGCGTCGGCCAGCGATGCCAAAGCGGACGCGCCGGCGCAATCACCGCTACAACGGCGTTCATTACCGCCGGAAATTCTCGAACACGTTGCGATGACGTTGCTGCGGCGCTACGGCGTCGTTTTCTGGCGTCTTCTCGCGCGCGAAGCCGACTGGCTGCCGCCGTGGCGCGACCTGCTGCGTGTGTATCAGCGGCTGGAGGCGCGCGGCGTGATCCGCGGCGGACGTTTCGTCAATGGACTCGCCGGCGAGCAATTCGCGTTGCCGGAAGCGATTCCCTTGTTGCGCGAAGTACGCAGGCATGCGAACGATGGTGCTTTTGTCTGCGTCGGCGGCACCGATCCGTTGAATCTGGCGGGCACGCTGCTGGTCGGCGAACGCGTGCCGGCTGTGGCAGGCAACCGCATTCTGTTTCGCGACGGCATTGTGGTAGCCACGCTCGTGGCAGGCGCTTTCTGGTTCGAGGCGTCGGTGGAGGCGAACCCGGCGGAACGCGAGCAGGCGCGCAGCTGGCTCACGCGGCGGTTCTAAACGTCGGTTCCAGGCGCCGGTTCGAAGCGCCGCTTCCGGCGCCCCGCCGCATGCGTCGCGCGTAAAAATCCCCGCCCCGCATTTTTCGAAGCGCTGCTTTTACCGATTCACACGCGCGACAGACGAACTCGCGCCATAGATGTTTTATGGCCCGAATTCCAGTGGCTTCGCTACAATGGGCTCGTCTTTAAGTATGATGAAGATGTCTGCCGCTATCCGCCATCAGGCCGAAACGGCACACCGCCCGGGGATCCCATGAATGACGACCAACACGAGCAGGTGCTTTATGCGCAGTTCGGCACAAGCAGCCCTTGCTGGCGTCTGTCGAGCGACAGCAACGCGCTCGAGCTGACGCCAGTCACCGGCGACGTGCCGGCCAACGTGGCCATTCCGCTGAATCCCCAGCAGGCTGCGCAAATCCGCTGCCTCACGGGCATTACTTCTCATGTGGTTCTCGACGTGCGCCTGTTCGGCGAGCCGCTGCGCCTGCACCTCGTCGGCAGAAAAATCAACAGCAGCAACTGGGCGGGCACCGCCTCCGCTTATGACGACACCGAATCGGTCGCACGCGATCTGATGCATGGCCTGTCGTTCGCCGAGCAGGTCGTGTCGGAAGTCAATTCGGTTGTCGTGATCGTCGACCGGCACGGGCGCATCCAGCGCTTTAACCGCCTTGCCGAAGAACTGACGGGCGTGAAGGAAGAGAACATTGTCGGGCGCAACGTGTGGGCGCTTTTCATGTCCTCGGAAGACGGCGCCGCATCGAGCCAGAACATTGCGGGCTTCTTCAATCGCGGCGTGTCGTATGAGGTCGAGCGGCGCGTGAAAACGCTAAACGGCGAGCGGCTCTTCCTGTTTCGCAACAAGTTCGTGCAAAGCGGCAGCGGCATCGACGAGCAGTATCTGATCTGCTCGGGCACCGACATCACCGAGGAACGTCTTGCGCAGGAGCGGCTCACGCAGCTCGCGAACACGGATTCGCTCACGGGGCTCGCCAATCGCAACGCGATCCAGGACAAGATCCGCACCGCCATCGAAGACGCCGCGCCCGGCGAATCGGTGGGGGTGCTGTTTCTCGATCTCGACAACTTCAAGAAGGTCAACGATCACTACGGCCATGTATTCGGCGACCGCCTGATCCGCGATGTATCGGCGGCCATCGGCACCTGTCTGAACGAAGGCGACACGCTCGCGCGCCTCGGCGGCGACGAGTTCATCGTGCTCGCGGCAAAAGGCACCGCGCACGAACTGGAAGCGACCGCGCAGCGCATCCTCGAGCGCATGCGCACGCCATTCAGCCTCGGTCTCGTCGAAGTCTATACGGGCTGCTCGATCGGCATCGCGCGCTATCCGGAGCACGGCGACAACCTGGAGTCGCTGATCCGCTCGGCCGACACCGCAATGTACGTGGCGAAAGACGAAGGCAAGCGCACGCACCGTGTGTTTTCGCCGGAGATGAACCGCAAGGTCGCGGAATACATGTGGCTCGACACGAACCTGCGGCGCGGGCTCGAAGAAGGCCAACTGACGTTGCACTACCAGCCGAAGCTTGTCCTCTCAACCGGTGTCGTGCAGGGCGTGGAAGCGCTCGTGCGCTGGAATTCGCCGGAACGCGGCCAAATCATGCCGGCCGAGTTCATTCGTTATGCAGAGGAATCGGGGCTGATCGGCGTGCTCGGCCGCTGGGTCATGCAAACGGCCGCCAAACAGGCCGCGAAGTGGAAAGCGGACGGCCACAACCTGCGCGTTGCCATCAACGTGTCGGCACGGCAACTGGTGGACACGGCCGTGGTCCGGCATTTCACCGAGGCGCTTGCGGAAGCGCATCTGGACCCCTGCCTTGTCGACGTCGAGCTCACCGAGAGCTGTCTGATCGAAGACGAAGCCGCAGCCATCGACCTCATCAAGTCGTTCCGGCAGCTCGGCGCTCAGGTGCATCTGGACGACTTCGGCACCGGCTATTCGTCGCTGTCGCAACTGGGGCGTATTCCGCTCGACGTGATCAAGCTCGACCGCAGCTTCGTGCGCTCGATCAACGCCGATACCAAGGCGCAAGCGCTCGTGCGCTCGATGGTCGTGGTCGCGCAGGAACTCGGTTTCAAGGTCGTCGCCGAAGGAATCGAGACCGAGTCGGAAGAGGCATTCATGAAAGGGCTGGGCGTCGAATACGTGCAGGGCTACCTGTACGCGCAGCCCATGCCCGCCGCGGAGTTCGAGCGCTGGTTGAAAGACCGGCAAAAGCTCAGGCTCATCGCCTGAGCCTCCGAACCGCGGCGCGCCCCTCGCGCCGCGCCGGGATTGAGTCAGCCGAAGTTGGCCGCGCTCGCCGCCGTCTGCCGCAGATTGGACGTACGGCGGTTTTGCAGCATCACGAGCCGCTCCATGAACGCGAGGTCCTTCTCTTCGATCATGAACGCGGCGTCGACCCAATCCTCGGTGATTTCCATCAGCTCGGCGCGCGACAGTTGCAGCACGCGCTGGCGCGCCCGCAGCATCGCGCGAATGCCGTTCATTTTCGGCTTGAGCGTGTCGATGAACGTGCGGGTCGCCATATAGGCGTCGCCGGGCTCGAACAGCTGATCGACGAGGCCCTTATCGCGGTGCCACTCCGCGGTATGCGGTTCGCCCCCGCCGATCAGTTCCTCGGCGAGCCGCATGCCGGCCTTGCGCGCGACGAGCGAATAGCCGCCCATGCCCGGAAACAGATTGAACGCGATCTCGGGAAAGCCCATGCGCGCGTCCGACTGCGCCAGCAGAAAATGATGCGCAAGCGCTGCCTCGAAGCCGCCGCCGAGCGCCGTGCCCTCCACCATCGCAATCGAGATCGCGCCGGTGTCGAAACCGCGCGCCGCCGCGTGCACGCAATCCACGCAGGCGCGCGCGTAGGCCATCAGCGCCTGGCGCTTGCCCGAGCGGATCGCCTCGGCGAAGAAGTCGAGGTCGCCGCCCACGTTATAGATGTTCGGGATCAGCGAACCGGTGACCCAGAAGTCGATCGGCAAACCCGATTCGCGCGCCGCCTGGGCGAGGCCGAGAATGTCGTGGACCAGATCGAGATTGAAACAGGGACGCGGCTGTGCGCGCAGCATCATCCACATGACATTGCGCCCTTCTTCGTAGTAAGCGGAGATTTGCGACAGATTGCCGGCTTCGAGGAACGGGCGGCAGGCGTGGTGGTTTTGTAGATTCATTTGAACGGTCCTTTAAGGTTAAACACTGATAGTGCAATGCGAGCCTAAAACAGACCGGAATCCGATGGGAGCGGGATAACCAACAGATCAATGCAAGGAAATGTCAAAGCCTTGTCGAGCGGACGTCGCGGCGATGCTTTCCGTCGCGAACGCGTGCGCTGCCGCGCAAACGCTTGCGCGCCGGAGTTGCGCGAGGTAGGGGGACATTGCGCGCAACGGGCGACGAGTGCGGCCGCGCACAAGAGGTGCAATACGTCTTGCGAATCGGAAAGAAAAAGGCCATTACGCCCGATTAGACGAGCCAGTCGAAATTGCTGCTTGCGAATAAGCTGTAATTCGTGGGCTAACAGACAGAATATCTATTGCGCATGAATGGCAAACCGCCTCATGCGGACGGGCAGGCTATTGGAGCGATGCCGACCAGCGCGCGATCTCATCCGCGCTCATGCCGACGGCGAGAGCCGCCGCGCAGATCTGCGTCCACGTGGCGGGATCGACGGGAATGCCGTTGGCTTCGCGCTCCGCGCGCGTGACGCGCTCCGGCTCGCCCGGTTCATAGATGCGCCCGGCGCCCACCGCGAGCGGCGAGGCCTTCACCCATGCGATGAAGGCGTCGGCTTCCTCCTCTGCATTCGGGGCGTCGAATGCGGCCGGGTCGATGATGACCGACAGCATGCAATTGATGATCGCGTTCGTCGTGCCAAGGGTGTCCGCATGCGTGGTGAAGCCGCCCGTGAGCGCGCCGCTGAAAATCTCGCACATGGCGGCGAGCCCGAAGCCCTTGTGGCCGCCGAACGGCGTCAGCGAACCGAACGGCGGCTCGTGCATCACCTTCGGATCGACGGTCGGCACGCCCTCATGGTCGATCAGCGAGCCCGCGGGCACCGCTTTGCCCTGGTTGTACGCCACGCGAGTCTTGCCGTACGCCACGGTGCTCGTTGCGAAGTCCAGCACGAGCGGAGGTTTGCCCGGCCGCGGATAGGCCGCGCAAAACGGATTCGTGCCGATGCGGCGGTCCGCCCCGCCGAACGGCGCGACGAGCGGATCGCCGGCCACATTGACGAAGTGAAACGACACGAGGCCGGCCCGCGCGCACTGTTCCGCCCAATGACCGATGCGGCCGATGTGATGCGCGCCGCGCAAGCCCACCGCGCACAGGCCGAGCCGCTGCGCCCGCGCGATGCCCGCGTCCATCGCCTCGAAGGCGACGACCTGGCCGAAGCCCTTGCGGCCTTCCACGGTGAGTACGGCGCCCGCGTCCTTCACGACCTCCGCGTGCAGGTTCAGACGCAGTTGCCCATCGGCAAGCGAAGCCGCATAGCGCGGAATCATGCCGACGCCGTGCGAATCGTGGCCGGTCAGGTTCGCCGCCACCAGATGATCGGCGACGAGTTCGGCCTCGCGCGGCGTGCTGCCCGCGCACTCCCAGATCGCCCTCACATAGGCATGAAGTTGCCCGGCCGCGATGCGGGGCGTGCTGGATGGCGCGAGGTCGTTATCGGTCATGCAAAGTCGGGCACGAGTTAAGGGTAAGGGGAATCCGTGAGGACGACCTTAAGGACAGCACCTTCACGGCAACACCTTATCGGCAGCACTTCAACGGTGCCCGCCTCGAAAGCAGCACCTTGAACGCCGCACATTCACGGCGCCGCAGCGATCACCTGGGCGACCGCTGCCGTCAGCTTCTTGCCGTACGGCACGTGCAGGAACTCATTGGGCCCGTGCGCGTTCGACTTCGGCCCCAGCACGCCGCACACCATGAACTGCGACTTGGGGAAACCTGCCTTCAGCACGTTCATCAGCGGGATCGTGCCGCCCTGCCCGATGTAGGCGACGTCGGCGCCGTAATGCGCGCGCGACGCATCGTTGAGCGCAGTGGTGAGCCACGGTGCGAGTTCGGGCGCGCTCCAGCCGCTCGCCGCGCCGGCGTCCGGCTTGAAGGTCACCTTCGCGTTGTACGGCGGATCGAATTCGAGCAGCGCCTTCAGTTCCGCGACGGCCTTGTCCGCCTCGATGAGCGGCGGCAGACGCAGCGACAGCTTGAACGCCGTGCGCGGGCGCAGCACGTTGCCGGCATCCGCGAGCGCGGGCAAGCCCGCCGCGCCCGTCACCGAGAGCGACGGACGCCATGTCGAATTGAGCAAGGCCTCTTTCGGATCGGTCGTGGTGGGCAGCACCTGACGGCCGTCCTGACCGCAAGCCCACGGCAGCTTTTTCCACACGTCGTCGCCGAGAATGTGCGCCGTGGCCTCTGCTTCCCGCAGACGCTCGGCCGGAATCGGGCAGTGAAAGCCCTTCGGCAGCAGCGTGCCGTTGGCGGCGTCTTCGAGCCGGTCGAACAGTTGCCGCATGATGCGAAAGCTCGACGGCGCGATGCCGCCGTAGCCGCCCGAATGAATGCCTTCGTCGAGCACCTGCACTTCCAGATCGCCGGCGACGAGTCCGCGCAGCGACGTGGTGAGCCACAGTTGATCGTAATTGCCCGCGCCCGAGTCGAGGCAGACGACGAGGCCGACATTGCCGAGCCGTTCGCGCAGCGCGTCGACATAGGGCAGCAGATCGTAGCTGCCCGACTCCTCGCAGGTTTCGATCAGGCCGACGCAGCGCGGCCGCTCGACGCCCTGGGCGTCCAGCGCGGCAAGCGCGGTGATGCTGGCGTAGATTGCGTAGCCGTCGTCGGCGCCGCCGCGGCCATACAGCTTGTCGTTCTCCAGCTTCGGCGTCCACGGGCCGAGGTCGCTGCGCCAGCCGTCGAATTCAGGCTGCTTGTCGAGGTGGCCGTACAGCACGATGGTTTCGTCGCTGCCCGAGCGCGTGGCCGGCGTCTCGAAGAAAATCACCGGCGTGCGGCCCGGCAGGCGCACGATCTCAAGCTTCAGGCCGCGCACGGGCTGCTGCTCGACCCATTGCGCAGCGTCGGTAATCACGCGTTCCAGGTAGCCGTGCTTCACCCATTCGGGATCGAACGCGGGGCTTTTGGCGGGCACCGCGATGTAGTCCGTCAGCGCAGGCACGATCTCGTCGTTCCATTTGCGGTCCACGAACTCGCGGAGCGTGTCGGGGTTGAGGCGCTGCGCCTCGCGGGTCGTATCGTCGGAGATCATGATGGCAGTCCGTAACGGTTCCGTTCACTCGAAACGAACATGATAGACCCGATGCCGCGTGCACTGAAGTGCCCGGCACCTGGCGGCGTGCCTGCGGGTAGAGGGTCATGCGGGGCGGCGCCCCTTGCCGCGCCCTCTGCAGCGCCCTTTGCAGCGCGGCGGCGGCGCGGCGGCGCGGCGGCGGCCGGCAGCGGCCGACAGCGGCGCCGCCGCCGGCCGGGCAGTGCTCACGCCCACCGGCATGGCAAGCTTTCATTGAAGCTGCACGCGGCAAACAATCGCGCGACAATCGCCATAATGGCCGCACGCGCCGCATGCGTGCATGGGTTAGCCCGGTTCGCAGGCCGATGGTCTGACTAGCCGGCGTACAGCGGGTCGCGTTTCGGGAGGCGGCACATGGATGAGCGCGTTGCCGTTCAGATCGTCACCGTGGTGATCGCGCTGGCGCTGTATTTTCTGCCGGCGATTCTGGCCGACCGACGCAAGCGCGTCGACGTGCTGACGCTCGCGCTCTTCAACGCGTGTCTGGGCTGGACGGTGCTGGGATGGCTGCTCGCGCTCTACTGGTCGCTGCAGCCGAATCCGCCGAAAAATCTCGCGGGCGAAGTGGTGGAAAAACGCAAGCTCGTGCGGATGCGCGCGTTTTCGTCCGCGCTGCTGCTACGCGTGCAGCGTCGCGAGGCGACGCGCGAGCACCCGGAGAAATAAATACACGCAGTCATGCCTTATGCCGCGCGGCTCATGCGGTTCCATTGCACGGAGCCGGCCGGAATGCAGCGCGGCTCGGCGCGCACGCTGGAAGGCGCGAACATTTCGCGGCGCAATTCGCCGCGCTCGTCGAACCATTCGCAGATCAGCCAGTCGCCGGGATTGAGCGCCACTGGGCCGGCATAAGTGACCGTCATGCGCGGGCCGCCGTCTTTCAACGTGACGACGTCGCCGGTGGAGAAGCGGGCGGGAGGCGGTGTGAGTGCGTCAATGGTAGCGGTCAGCATTTTCAATCCTCTACGGAACCGTTTGCAGTATTTAAGTCATTGCGCCGTCTGTCGATTCGGACTCGACTCAGCCTCGACCACGAACGACTGAGAGAGACCTCTAAAACGCGTTCAGATTAACAACCGAAATTAAATACGGCAAGCGCTTTTTATTGATAGGGTTTTCATTAACATGAGAAAGACATTTTGCCGCACTGCAATTGGGGGTTACTCCGGAGGCGCCTCGCATAAGGCCCGGGGGCGCCTTGGTGCGCGAGCGCACAGACCGCAAGAATTACTGCCACGGGCGTCCCGCGGGTAGAAAATGCATGGACAAAAATGCTTCAAAACTGAAACACGTTTGATCCTGATCAGGGTTGTTACTATTTGCCGCGCATTCGAATTACCTATGAATGAGCCGATCATCCGTAAATGGCGCGTCAATTAAAAATGAAATCCGTGTGAAACGCGTTAATAATTTTTCTGCTGCTACAGCGATGAAAACGATTACCGCCGCGCGGTTTTAAAGCGCGCGTGCCGCGCGGCTCCGTGCGAGTTGCTGGTGCCGCACGAGCAGGACCGAGATGCCGATGCAGACGAACATCAGCGCGGCGTTGATCGCGAGGCTCAGCTGGAACGGGTGGGCGTACGCGGCAGGCGTCGCGCGGGCGGCGGCTCCGGCCGCTCCGCTAGGGACAGCCGCCCCTAGCGCGCTGAAAAATGCGCCGCTGATCGCGGCTGTGCCGAACGCCGAGCCGATCTGCAACGTCGACGAAATCACGCCCGACGCGAGCCCCGCTTTTTCAGGCGCCACTTCCTGCAACGTAATGCGCATGATGGACGGCAGCAGCAAGCCATTGCCGACGCCCGCGCAGACGAGCCCCGCGTAGAACGCCAGGTCGGGCGCCGCCGCCTCGCCCGCGGCCCAGCCGGTCACGGCGAAGCCGAGCGTCATCATCGAAAAGCCGAGCGTAAGCACATGGCTGCCGATGCGCTTGACGACGGCCGGCGAAGCGAGCGGCCCGATCACGAAGCCGATCGCGAACGGCATGATGGCCATGCCCGAGGCGAGCGGCGTCCAGTGCAAGCCGGTCTGCAGAAAGATGCCGTAGGTCAGAAAAAAGGCGCTGTTGCAATAGAACAGGAACGCCAGCACGAGGCCGAGCGCGAACGCGCGGTTGCGAAACAGCTGCAGATCGACGAGCGGGTGGCCGCCGCCCCGCTCCACCCGCTTTTCCGTGACGACAAAGAGCGCGAATGCGGGCACCGCGAGCGCGAACATCGCAAAGGTCCAGGCCGGCCAGCCGGCCTCGCGGCCGTGCGTCATCGGGTAAATGACGAGCAGCAGCACAGCGGAAAGCAGCGCCACGCCCTTGATGTCGAGGCTGGTGCGCGTGGCCGGCTGGTTTTCCGGCACGAACTTCCACGTGCCGAGAAACGCGGCAATGCCGATCGGAATATTGATCAGGAAGATGATGCGCCAGTCGAGCCCGAACGGGTGATAGGTAATCAGCGCGCCGCCGCCGAGCTGCCCGACAATCGACGAGAGTCCAAAGACGAAGCCGTAAAAGCTCATCACCCGCGTCTGCTGATGCAGCGGCACGACCGCGCGGATCGTCGCCAGCACCTGCGGCGCCATCACGGCCGCCGCCATGCCCTGCACGATGCGCGAGATCACGAGCATGTGGCCGCTCGTCGCGAAGCCGCACAGCGCGGACGCGATCACGAACGCAGCCATGCCGGTCATGAACATGCGGCGCCGGCCGAACAGATCGCCGAGCCGGCCGCCGGTAATGAGCAGGACCGCGTACACCGAGGCGTAGGCCGACACGACGAGCTGCAGCTGCGCGTCGGTCGCGTAGAGGCCGGTGCGAATGGACGGCAGCGCGAGATTCACGATGAAGTAATCGAGCGGCGCGAGGAAAGCGCCGACGAACAGCACGGCGAGCGCGAGCCCCTGGCGCTGGAAGCGCATGGGGGGGCGGTCGGCGGCGCGCAGGGTGGCGCCGTGGTTGCGGGTCGCGGTTGCGGCTTCGGTTGCGACTTCGCTGGGAAAAACCGAAGGTGACGATTGAATCGGGTCTGATTTCATGACTGATCGTTCAATAAATCGGCAAAAAAATTAGACGAGGGCCCGCATCGCGACATCGACGATACCGACTAGCGCGTCTTCCTTGTGGGCGACCCGGCCGAGCACGCGCAAGCCTTGCATCACGCACAACAGAAAATCGCCGACGGCTTTTTCGTCGAGCGTGGCGTTGAACGCGCCGCTTGCCTGCCCGCGGATGACCGACGCCGCCAGCAAAGTCGCCATGCGGCGCTGGATGGCGGCGACGCGCTCGCGCAACGCCTCGTCGCCAGGCTGCATTTCGAGCGTGGTGTTGGTGATGAAGCAGCTGCGCTCGCCGGACAGCGCGCAGGCGACCCGCGCGTAATGCAGCAGTGCGTTGCGCAATGCCTGTTCCGGCGGCACCGGTGCATTCAGCCGCTCGGCGAGGCGGGCGACCGAGCCCTCGGCGTAATGGTCCAGCGCGGCCAGCATGATGCCGTGCTTGTCGCCGAATACGCCGTACAGGCTGCCGCGCAACAGGCCGGTCGCCTTGCACAGGTCGTCGATGGAGGTGGCGTGATAGCCGTGGTTCCAGAACACCTGGCTCGCGCTGGCCAGCACGGCGTCTGTATCGAACTCGCGCGGACGGCCGCGCGGGCCGATCCGCCCCGCCTTTTTCCGCGACGAATTGGGCTGGGAGGGCGGCTGAAAGCCGGGTTGCAAGCGGCGTTGACCGGAGGGTTTCATCCCACGCATATTATGACCAACCGTTCAACAAATCAACCCGAAATATCGTAGGCCACCCGGGCGGCGTTTGTCAGCGCGGCGTCGGCCACTTGCGCTCGGCGGTCGCGAAGAACTCGTTCAGTTCGTTGCCGCTCGCCGCGTCCTTCGTGTAAGTGAAGGTGCCCTGATCGCGAATTTCGTGCGCGGCGCGCAAAAAAGCGCCGAGCGCCGCGCGCGCGAGCGAACCGCCGACGCTCACGCGCCGCACGCCCATCGCGCGCAGTTCGTCAAAGCTGAGCAGCACGCCCTGCAAGCCCATCAGCACGTTGACAGGCCGCTCGAGCGCGCCGACCACGGCGGCGATTTCCTCGCGCGTCTTGAGCCCCGGTGCATACAGCACGTCGGCGCCGGCTTGCTGATACGCCTGCAGCCGGCGGATCGTGTCGTCCAGATCGGCACGGCCCGCCAGATAGTTCTCGGCCCGCGCCGTGAGCGTGAACGGAAACGGCTGCGCGCGAGCCGCTTCGACCGCGGCGCGCACCCGCTCGACCGCGGCCTCGAACGGGTAGATGGGCTCGTCGGCTCGGCCGGTCGCGTCTTCTATCGAGCCGCCGACCACGCCCGCCTGCGCCGCCTGGCGGATCGTCTCGGCACAGTCTTCGGGCGCGTCGCCGAAGCCGTTTTCCAGATCGGCGCTGACGGGCAGATCCGTCGCGCCGGCAATCTCGGCGAGATGGACCATCATCTGCGCGCGGCCCACCGCGTTATCCGGCAAACCACGCGAAAACGCATAGCCGGCGCTGCTCGTGGCGAGCGCCTTGAAGCCGGCCAGCGCAAGCAGCCGCGCCGAACCGATGTCCCACGGATTAGGAATGACGAAAGCGTCTTGCGCTTTGTGCAACGCCTCGAATTGCGCTGCTTTTTCGGCTTGAGTAGTCATCGCGATGTCATCGAGAAGCGCCGCGCCGGCGCTAGAGGCCGGCACTGCGGTGTGAGTTGCCCGGAGTTGTCCATGAACGGCGAGGCGATAGAGAGGCGATAGACCCACGCTTCGCCCGCGCCGAGGTTGTGCTGTGTTTCGACTCAGGTCTCGAGCCGGGCATCCATCGTGATGGTGGCGTTCAGCACTTTCGAAACCGGACAGCCGGCCTTCGCGTCCGCAGTGGCCTTGTCGAACGCGGCCTTGTCGCCGCCGGGAATTTTCACGGCCACGTCCAGATGCACGGCGGTGATCGTGAAGCCGCCGCCGTCTTTATCGAGCGTGACGGTCGCGGTCGTGCCGATCCGCTCCGGCGTGATGCCCGCCTTGCCCAATTCCGCGGACAGCGCCATCGAAAAGCAGCCCGCGTGCGCGGCCGCGATCAGCTCTTCCGGATTCGTGCCGATGCCGTCCGCGAAGCGCGTGGAAAACGAATACTGAGTCTCCTTGAGGACGCCGCTGTCGGTGGAAATGGAGCCCTTGCCGTCTTGCAGACCGCCTTGCCAGACTGCTGATGCCTTGCGCTTCATCGTTCTCTCCTGTTTCTGCCCTGCTTCGCGCGCTGCGTAATGATCGTGATGCCCGCCGCAACGGTCCAGCCCGGAGGTTCCGCGGCGCCTGCATCGGTCGCGAGTGCGGCGCTGCCTGAAGGGCGCGGACGTGGACCGACCTTCATGATAGGCCCTTCCGTGTGCCAACGCCGTGACGGCGGCACACGCGCGGTATCGGTGCCGCGGCCATCAAGCGACCAAGCGGCCAATCGACCAGACGGGCTTACTCGGCGAACGGCAAGCTGTCCTGGCCGATGGCGCGCATGTCGAACACGTTCAGCGTCATCGCGACGAGCGCGTAGTAGCCGAGCAGCCCCACGAGGTTGATGACCACCGGATGCCCGAAACGCCCGAGCGCCTTCTGATACGTCGCGTCGGACACGCGCCTGGTGTCGTACAGCTCGCTCGCGAAATCGTGGATGAGCGCGTCGTCGGCATCCGCGAACGCAGGCCGCCGGCCCGCGCGGATCGCCTCGGCGTCGGCCTCGCGCACGCCGGCTTCGAGTGCAATCGGATAGTGGATGTACCACTCCGCCTGCGCCTGCCAGCGCGCCGCCGTCACGAGAATGGCGAGTTCTGAGAGCCGCAGCGGCAAGCCTGTGCGGTAGCGACAGAAGGCGCCGAGGCGCTGCGCGTGCTGCGCGAGTTCCGGGCTATGAATCCAGCCGAGAAAGGGTCCGTTCAGGTTACCGCGCGGACCGGACACAATCTCGTCGAGAACAGCCTTTTGTTCCGGCGACGCGTCGGACATCTGGAAGGCGGGCAAGCGCTCGGTCATCGTGGCCTCGCAAGTCGAAAATGGATGAAATCAGGTATGTTTTCAGCGCGGCTTGGCCGTCGCGCGCTCAGGCTGAGGCGAGTGCGCCGTCGATCGCATCGGCGAGACGGCTCACCATCTCGTCGATATCGCGCGCGGTGCAGATGAACGGCGGCGCGAGCAGCACATGATCGCCGATCTTGCCGTCAACCGTGCCGCCCATCGGGTACACCATCAAGCCGCGCGCGAATGCTTCCCGGCGAATCGCCGCATGCAGCTTGATCTGTGCGTCGAAAGGCGCCTTGGTCTCGCGGTCCTTCACCAGTTCGACGCCGACAAACAGTCCGCGCCCGCGCACATCGCCGATATGCGGATGCTGCGCGTAGTGCTCGCGCAAGAGCCCGCGCAGCTGCTCGCCGCGCGCGAGCACATTGGGCAACAGTTTCTCGTCGGCGATCACGCGCTGTACTTCGAGCGCGGCGGCGCATGCGGTGGCGTGGCCGATATAGGTGTGCCCATGCTGAAAAAAGCCCGAGCCGCCGACGATGGTCTGATAGATGCGATCGCTCACGAGTGTTGCGCCGATCGGCTGATAACCCGCGCCGAGCCCTTTCGCAATGGTGAGGAGGTCGGGCGCGACGCCGTCTTCCTCGCACGCGTACAGATAACCGGTGCGTCCCATGCCTGACATGATCTCGTCGAGAATCAGCAGCACGCCGTAGCGATCGCACACCGCGCGGATCTTGCGGAAATATTCGCGCACCGGCGGCACCGCGCCCGCCGTCGCGCCGACCACCGTTTCCGCGACGAAGGCCGCCACCGTATCCGCGCCCAGTTCGAGGATGGTCTGCTCCAGTTCATCGGCAAGACGTTGCGCGAATTCGCTCTCCGTTTCGCCCGCGCGCTGCTCGCGATATGCATAGCAGGGACTCACGTGATGCGCCTCGATCAACATCGGCAGGAACGGCTCGCGCCGCCATGCGTTGCCGCCAATGGCAAGCGCGCCGAGCGTATTGCCGTGATAACTCTGCCGCCGCGCAATGAAATGACGCCGCGCGCTTTCGCCCTTCTCCACGAAATATTGCCGCGCGAGCTTGAGCGCGGCCTCGATCGCCTCGGAGCCGCCCGACACGAAATACACGTGCGCGAGACCCGGCGGCGCACTGGCGACGAGCCGGTCCGCGAGTTCCTCGGCCGGCTGCGTGGTGAAGAACGAGGTGTGCGCGTACGGCAGCTGCTGCGCCTGCCGCTTGATCGCGTCGATCACGCGCTGATTGCTGTGACCGAGGCACGAGACGGCGGCGCCGCCCGACGCGTCGATATAGCGCTTGCCGGTGGAGTCGATGATCTCGATGCCGTCGCCGGCAACGGCAATGGGCAGCGATTGTCTGGGTGATCGATGGAATACGGTGGACATGGCTTTCGCTTCTCGTCGCGATAGATGGGCAAACCGAAGGCGCGCAATCGTGCAGCACGATGAATTGCATGGCCCCGGACTCAACATGCGGTGCACATTTATACGCTAAAACAACATTTGTTGTCAAACACGGCGCACCGACACCAGTCCGTGAATCCTGTGAGGGCAATCAGGGCACGTAGGCACCCTTGGCGTGCAGCGATTGCTCGGCGATGCCCAACTGTTCGACGGCGTCCGCGCCCTCGAGGGCGAGCAGATGCGCGACGAGCGACTCGGCAATGGCGGTGGCTGCCACGAGCGACGGAAAGAACGACGGGCTCTCATGCGAGAAGATCAGCACCTTGTCGGCATTCAACGCGACGGGCGAGACGGCGCTGTCGGTAATCGCAATCAGCTTGCTGCCCTTTTCCAGCGCGGCTTCCGCGACGCGCGCGGCCTCGACGGAATACGGCGCGAAACTGATCACGATAGTGGCGCTGTCGCGCTCGACGGTGCGCAATTGCATCTCCAGCGTGCCGGCTTCGCCGTTGAGCAGCGACACGGACGAACGAAACAGCCGGTAGCCGTATACGAGCCCGAAGGCGACCGGGTAGCAGGAGCGGAAACCGGCGACATGGACGTGCGGCGCACGCCGCAGCAGGCGCGCCGCCTCCACGATCACACGGCTGTTGTGCGCGGCCGTGACTTCGAGATTGTGCTGCTGGGCGACGAGGAGGTCGTTGGCCAGCGCGTCCTTCGACTTGACGAGCGAGCGCGCGCGGCTCGTCAGCGGCTCGGGCCGCGTGCGCACCCGCGCAACGAACAGGTTGCGCAGTTCGTTCCAGCCGGGAAAGCCGAGTTGCTGCGAAAGACGCACGAGCGAGGCCGGTTGTACCTGTGCGCGCTCGGCGACCTTGCGCATCGACGAGACCGCGACTTCGTCCGGATGGTCGAGCAGGAAACCCGCCCCCATCTGGAATTGCGGACTCAGTTCGGAGAAGCGCGCCCGGATCAGGGCGGCGAGCTGGTCGAAACTGTCTGGCATGCGAAGGTCCGGCCGAGGGTTAAGAGATGACAACAAATGTTACCACCGGGCGTGAGGCCGAAACGCGGCGCGGCAGGTGCTCCGGGCAACTCCCCATAAAGAACCGCTGCGCCCCGCCGTTAAGACAGGCACCCTAGCTCCGCCCCGCACCGATCCGAGCGGCACCATGGCAGTCAATCTTTCCGTTTCCGAGTCGATCCTTACGACTCCGTCCGGCCTCGGCGCGGCCGTCTCGCCCGCTATCCGGGCCCGCCTGTTGTCCGCGCTGTTCGACAACCGGTGGCCGCTCGTCATGTCGATCGTCGCCAGTGCCTTCGTCGCGGTGGCTGCTTATATGCGCCTGCATCAGCCGTGGGCGATCGTGTGGCTGTTCGCGGACGTGTGGCTATTGCTAGGACGCCTGAGCATCATCCACGCCTATCTCACGCATGGCCGCAAGGGCGCGAGCAATCCGGGGCCGTGGGCGGCGGCCTATGCGCCGCTGTGCGTCGCCACGAGCCTCATGCTCGGACTCGGGACGATGGGCTGCGTCAGCACCGCCGACACCACGCTGGCCGCGCTCGCCATCATGGTGGCGTCGGGCATACTCGGCGGCATCGCCTCGCGCAACGCCGCCGTCCCGCGTCTCGCGATCGCCCAGATATGCGTGGTGTCGATACCTATCGGAATCGGCGCGCTGCTCTCGCCCACCGACGGCTCCTGGATCCTGATGCCGCCTCTCGCGCTGTATATCGGCGCGATGACGTCCATCGTGCGACGCCATTACCGGGGCCTCGTGGCGCTGATGATCGCCGAGCAGAACCACGCCGAACTCGCGGCGCGCTTCGATGCCGCGCTGACTCATATGCCGCACGGGCTTTGCACGCTCGACCGGGCCGGCAAAGTGGTGATCGCCAATAGCCGTACTGCGCAGCTCTTCGGCGCGAACGTCGAGATGCTCCAGCTCAACTTGCCGCTGCCTGAGTTCATCGCCCATGCGGGTTTCGCGCAATTCGACGACGCGCTGCGGCAGCAGTTCATCGAGCGATGCAGCGCCTGGCTGCACGAAAAGCGGCGGCCTCTCGCGCTGGAACTGCGCAACGGCCGTCAGCTGGAATTGCGGCGCAATCCGGTTCCCGACGGCAGCGCTGTCGTGATCATCGAGGATGTGACCGAGCGCAGGCAAAGCGAAGCCAAGGTGCTGTACCTGGCTCGCCACGACTCGCTGACGGGACTCGCGAACCGGCGCGAATTGCGCGAACGTCTGGAGAGAATCCTGTTGAAGGCGCGTGCCGTCAGCGGAATGCGCACCGCTGTGCTGTACCTCGATCTGGACGGCTTCAAGCAGGCCAACGACCGGCACGGCCATACCGCGGGCGACGAAGTGCTGGAGACCGTCGCGGCGCGCCTGCGGCAGACGCTTCGTCACGGCGAATTCGCCGCGCGTCTTGGCGGTGACGAGTTTGCCGTGATCGTCGAACAGGCGACGCTGCACTCGATTGTCGCGATCGCACAACACGTGATTCGCGAAATCGCGAAGCCGTATGTGCTCGCGACGGGCGGCACCATCAGCATCGGCACGAGTATCGGCATTGCATTGGCCGAGGCGCATGAACCCGTCGACGATCTGATCCGGCGCGCCGACGAGGCCATGTACAGCGCGAAAAATGCCGGCAAGGGCACCTATCGCATTTCCCGCGAGGAAAGCCGCCTGCAGCCCGATGCGGACTACGACGCAAACGTCGGCGCGGCGTAGCGCTTCGCGCCTCTTTGCCATTGCACGCCGATTGTCCCATTTGCGCGCGATGCGTTAGCGCGGGCTTTCGCTTTCGCGTTGGCATTGGAAAGCGTTGGCATTGGAAAAATTGGAAAGCGCAATCCGCGTGCCGCTTCAGGAGACCGAACGCGGCCCGCGCCCGCCAGGCGGCCACTCCCGGCCAGTCATCAAAACGAAGTATTTCCCCCTGATTGACCCGCTTTCCGGCGTGCGCTAAGAATCCGGTATGCATACCGGCACGGCTTATCCGGCCGTGCGCGTTCACGACGCCGCGCGAGTGCCGAAGTCAGTGGAGGACGCCATCATGCAGACGAGACTCGTGGCGATTGCGGCATGGGCCGTGGTTCAGACAGCAACGGTCTACGCGCAAGGGACCGGGGCGGCCGCGGGGACGAGCCACCCGCGTGGGGACGCGGGAACCTCAGGCGGCGCGAAGTCCCAGGTTCCGCCCTCGCCTCCAGCTCCCGCGCCGACGACCGCTTCGCCTAACGCCGGCACGCCGCTTCTGCCCGGCGCGGGCATCGTCGTGGCGCCCGAAGATGCAGGCCGGCCGCCGCGTCCCGAAGCGTCGCCGGGCACGCCTGCCAACCCGAGCGGCTTGAAGAAGCCCGATTGAGCACGGCACGACTCACAGGCACCAAACAACGGCCTCGCGGCTCCCCGGTTCGCCGGCCATAGACCCCGCCGTCACAGCAGTGCGACCACCCGCACGTCGCCCTGTTCCGCCGACGCCACCACCTTCTCGCCGATGCGCCTGAAGGTGATCGACACGGAAGCGTCGCCGACGCGCAGATCGCCCACTTCCAGCCAGTCGATGCCTTCCGGCAGCATCGGCTGCTCGATCACAACCTCGCGGCGCTCGGCGTCGATCGTGATCCCCAGACATGCTTCGAGCATCATGAACGGCGAGCCCGCCGCCCACGCCTGCGGCAGGCAGGCAACCGGATAGGCGGTGGGCGGCTCGCCGCGCCGGCGCGGGAAGCCGCAGAAGAGTTCCGGCAGACGCATGTCGAAATTGACCGCCGCCTGGAACAGCGCCTGCAGGAGCCGCACCGCCGCCGCCTTGCCGCCGTATCGCGACAGGCCGCGCGCGCAGATCGCGTTGTCGTGCGGCCACACTGAGCCGTTGTGATACGCCATCGGGTTGAAACGCGACTGGCTCGCCGCCAGCGTACGCACGCCCCAGCCGGTGTGGAACAGCGTGGAATCGAGCGCGCGCACGACCGATTCGCCGCGCTCGCGTGAAGGCAAGCCGAAGGCCAGCAGGTGCCCGGCATTCGACGCCATGACGCGGCACAGTTCGCCGTGACCGTCGAGCGCGATGCCGTAAAAGCCCGACTCTTCCATCCAGTATTTTTCTTCGACGCATTCGCGCAGCTTTTTAGCCCGTGCCTTGTATTGCCCCGCTGCGTCGTGCATGCCGCGCAGCTTCGCGTAATGGGCCATGGTGTCGAAAGCGGCGCTGGCATAGGCCTGCACTTCGACGAGCGCGATCGGGCCGTCGGGGAAGCGGCCGTCGGCATGAAACACGGAGTCGTGACTGTCTTTCCAGCCCTGGTTGGCGAGGCCGCCGTCCGACTCGCGCTGATAGTCGAGCAGACCGAAGCGGTTCTTGTCGCACACGCCCGCGACCCAGGCGGCCGCGCGCTCGAGCGCGGGCCAGAGTTCGTCGATCAGGCCGACATCGCCCGTGCGAGCCGCATAGGCGCCGGCGAGCACGATGAAGAGCGGCGTAGTGTCGACGCCGCCGTAATACAGCGCGAACGGCACTTCGCCGGTGGCGGCCATTTCGCCCTTGCGCATCTCATGCATGATCTTGCCGGGCGCGGCATCGCGAAACGGCGAGTTCTCGTGCGCCTGATGCTCGGCGAGAAAACGCAGCACGCCGGCCGCGAGTTGCGGCTGCAACCACAGCGTCTGCAGCGAGGTGATCACGGCGTCGCGGCCGAACGGCGTGGAAAACCACGGAATGCCTGCATACGGATACGGGCCTGTCGCGAGGTCGGTGGTGAGGAGGCCCAGGTCCGCGAGCGAGCGGTCGATCCATGCATTGAAGAGCGGATTGCTCGAACGCACGCGCGCGGTCACGCGGCGCCGCTCGCGCATCACGAGGTGCGCATCGACCAGCGCCGCGCGCACCGCCGCCCGGCCGACGCGCGGCCGCTCAGTGTCGATCTGCGACATATGCGCTTCGCTCAGCGGATGAGTCGGCGACGACACGCCGGCACTCGGCGCGTCCGGCTTCTTCGCGACCACCTGCACGGCGACCGAGAGATAGATCGACACGCAGGCCTGCGCCGGCAGCTTGACCGTGTAGTCCGCGCGATTGGCAAAGAGCTTGTCGGGCTGCGGCGCGAAGGCGATCTGCACATTGCGCGCCACGTCGTCGAGGCCGACGTAGCCGAGCAGCACCTCGTCGTTCTCGACGCGCGCCGGCTCGATACTTCCTTGCTGCGCGCGCTTCAGGCCGCGCACTTCGAACATGTCGCGGAAGTCGCTCGCAAACGAAATGGACAGCGGCACGACGGCGTCGCTCGTGCCGTAGTTGGTGAGTTCGATTGCTTCGTTCAGCACCGTGCCCGACAGCACGCGCACGCGCTCGACGTGGATCACGCCTTCGGGCGTGCTGTCGCCGCCGAGCGGCGGCAACGGGCGGTTGGTCAGATGCGCGGTAAAGGACGTGTTGTCGCTGCTGACGCTGCCCGAGAGCAGCGACGGCGCGCGGCCGCCGAAGGTCAGGCGCAGTTGCGAGAGGACGCGGGTGTCGTTGACAAAGAGGCCGTCGTCGTGGCCCGTGATATCGCCGAGCGGGTCGTTGACGATAAAGGTATCGCCCGACTTCAGCACATGCTGCGTGGCGCTCGCAACGTTGAGGTTTTCCGTCGGGATGAATACGCCGTCCGGCTCGGATTCGCGATGGTCGATTCCGCCCGAGTGGGACAGGCCGCCGAGGGCTTCAGGCTGCTGCATCAGGGTCGCTCCTATGGTTCGCTGCTGCGTATGCTTCACTTGCGGTCGTCGCCGGCGCGTGGCCGGCCGCTTCCGATTGTAGAAGCTCTCGTCTCGTCAGACGAACTTATCACGGGCGAGTTTCGGTTTTTTTTCGATGGCACGCGACCTGCAGGCATGCGCATGAGCGCGCTCGCAGCAACAATGTTTTGCTCCGGCGGCACTGAGTGCGCGAGAGGCCTTCTGCGATACTCCGTTCGTGTTCCGCTAGCCCGGCGGAACACATCGCTGTGTTTGGCCCGCCGTCGAGGCGGGTCTTTTTGATCAGCCAGCAGAACAGGAAGAACCCGAATGAACGCCTCGCTTGAAACGCTTTTTCCGGATCATGTGCATGCCGCAGACAGCGCCGTCAGCGCGCTGAACCATCAGGACATCGTGGTCGCTTTGTCGGCGGCCTTGAAGAAGCAGGACGTAGCGGTGCTCCACATGCTGTATCCGCGCACCGACGCGCGCACGCATCGCAGTCTCGATACGCTCGTCGACGTGCTGCATGGACATGGCCTGCACGAAGTCGCCGACCTCATCGCGCAGGAAGCGCACTATCTGTTGATCAAGGAGCCGGCGAAGGCGTGGAAAGTCTTCCACGAAATTCGCAACGACTCGCTCGCGATCGGCGTGCATCTCTACTATCACGGTCTCGTCGGCGAAGCGGCGGAACGCGCGCTCGACAAGGACGCGCATCGCAAGGCATGAGCTCGCCGCTGACCTCGCCGCGCGGGTGATTGCGTCGATGCCACGATGGAAGGCCGGCGCGATGCCCGGCGCAGGTTGATCGAATCGCGCGGGCGAAAGGCTACCGCAGCGTCATTCGCAGGCGAATTCGTCGAGCAGGCCCGTGGCGGCCGCCGCACCCGCGCCGCGCACCGCACAGGTGAGCGGCTCGTCCGCGACGCGCACTTCAAGGCCGATTTCATGGGTGAGGCGCCGCTCCAGATTGCCGAGCAGCGCGCCGCCGCCCGTCAGCACGATGCCGTTGTGCGCGATATCGGTGACGAGTTCGGCCGGCGCCATTTCAAGCCCGCGCTTGACCGCGCCGATCACCTGACGCAGCGGCCCTTCGATGGCGTCGGCGATATCGTGGTTGCTCAACTGGACCGTGCGCGGCAGCCCGTCGTCGACACTGCGGCCGGTCGCGTTCATGTGCTCCGCGGGCACGTCGCGCACGGCGGTGCCGATGTTCTTCTTCACGTGTTCGGCCGTCTGCTCGCCGAGCAGCACGCCATACAGATTGCGCACATAACTGACGATAGCCATGTCGAAGGCGTCCCCGCCCACGCGGATCGAGCCGCTGTAGGCGGTGCCGCCGAGCGTCAGCACGCCCACTTCCGTCGTGCCGCCGCCGATGTCGACGACCATCGAACCCGTCGCCTCGGCGACCGGCAAGCCCGCGCCGACCGCCGATGCCAGCGATTCGCCGATCAGGCTCACCTTCCACGCGCCCGCCGACACCGCCGCTTCCTTGATCGCGCGGCGCTCCACCTGAGTCGCACCGGCCGGCACGCACAGCGTGAAAGCGGCACGGCGGCTGAAGATCTGCCGCGGACGGGCCATGTCGACGAATTGCCGGATCATGTGCTCGGCGGCGGAAAAGTTGGCGATCACGCCGTGGCGCATGGGCCGCACGGCTTCGAGATTGCGCGGTGCGCGGCCGAGCAGCTGGCGCGCCTCGGTGCCCACCGCCGCCACGCGTTTCGGGCCGCTTGCGTGGTCCTTCTCGAAACAGACGACCGACGGCTGGTTCAGCACGATGCCGCCGTCGTCGGTATAGATGAGAGTGTTGGCGGTGCCGAGGTCCACGGTCACAGCCTGGCGGAACAGTCGATCGAAAAGCGGGTGATGCGGCGTCGGTCTGGCCATAAGAAGGCTCTGTTGTGTCGCTCAGTAGCGTCGCTCGGCTGCCAGGCCAGCTCATGCGCGACAGTGTGGAAAATGCGCCCCCGGTCACCCAGGCCGCGGGCATTGCGCAGTCCCGCGACGGGCGTGATTTTCGTGCTATGAGCAGTTAACGGCAAGCCGATCAATAACTTTAGGGCCGCTTTTCGCGCCGACCGTATCAATCGCGCGACAGCGCGCCCAGCGTGCGTTCCAGCGCCGCCTCGCCGAGCGCGACGCCGTCCGCGCTGATCGTATGGCCGACGCCCGGCAACGCGTAGGCATCCACGGTATAGCCCGCCGCGCTGAAGGCGTCCGCGGCGTATTCGAGTTCCTGAACCGGAATCACCTCGTCTTCCTCGCCGTGAATCAGCGTGAGCGGCGTCCCGTTGCGGGCGACGACCGGCGACGCGAGCCGCCCGGAATAGGCGACGACGCAGGCGGCGCCTTCCGCGCTCGTCGCCACGTGATGCAGCGCCATGATGGAACCTTGCGAAAAGCCGACTAGCGCAAGGCGTCCGAAAGCAAGCTGCCCATGCGCGAGCTCGGCTTCGAGCATGCGGCGCAGGGCCGCGTAAGCCGCCACCGCGCGCGCCTCGCGGTTGCCTTCGCTGATGTCGCGCAGACTGAACCACTGCCGGCCGCCGAAACCGCCGTCGAACGGATCGGTGCCGTCGAGCGAGGTGAAGGCCACGTCCGGCAGACGCTCGCTCCAGATGTCCGCGAGCGGCATCAGATCGCGCGCGTTGCTGCCCACGCCGTGCATCAATACCACCAGCGCTTTGGCGGGCGTTTGCAACGGCGCGCGCCGCCAGCCATGTTCGAATTGCTCCCAGGCCATATTGCTTTTCCTTCGCTTTCATTGAATTGCGGTTGATGGCGGCCACGCGCACACCGGGCGATGCGGCGCTATGCGCGCTGGTTCGGTCCTAGCCGCGAGCATACGCTGTCGGCTCGGCTTGCGGTGCTGGCGGTGCCTGGCGCGGCTCGTGCAGCCAGCCTCGGCTGGCCGTGCCGGCGACGTCGAAAGATGAATGCAGGTATGCTTTTGCGAGCATTTGGCGGACCCGCGGCGCGGCTTGAACGCGGCGCCCATGCACACGCACTTGCATGTGCAGCCAGCGTTGCGCCACGGCAAACCGCGCGAGGTCCGCCGCATATCGATCCGGGAGAACGTCTTGAGCCAACCTTCGTCCGCGGCGTCGCCGACGCCCGCCTCCGCTCCGCCCGCTCCTCCGCCGCCGCTACAAGGCGGTCAGCTGGTGCTCGCGACCATCGCCGTCGCGCTCGCCACGTTCATGAACGTGCTGGACACGTCCATTGCGAACGTCGCCATCCCCACCATTTCCGGCAACCTGGGCGTTTCCGTCGACGAAGGCACGTGGGTCATCACCGTATTTGCCGCGGCCAATGCCGTGTCGATTCCGCTCACCGGCTGGCTCACGCAGCGTATCGGCCAGGTCAAGCTGTTCGTCGGCGCGATTCTGAGCTTCGTGCTCGCGTCGTGGCTGTGCGGCATTGCGCCGACGCTGCCGGTGCTGCTCCTCGCGCGGGTGTTCCAGGGCGCGGTGGCCGGGCCGCTGATCCCGCTGTCGCAGGCCATTCTGCTCGGCTCCTATCCCAAGGAAAAAGCCTCGACCGCCCTCTCGCTCTGGGCAATGACCGCCACCGTCGGTCCGATTGCCGGCCCCGCGCTCGGCGGCTGGATCACGGACAGCTACAGCTGGTCATGGATCTTCTACATCAACATTCCGGTGGGCATCTTCGCTGCGGGCGTCACATGGATGATCTATCGCACTCGCGAGTCGCCCACCCGCAAGCCGCCTATCGACGTGGTCGGGCTCGGCCTGCTGATCACGTGGGTCGCGTCGCTGCAGATCATGCTCGACAAAGGCAAGGACCTCGACTGGTTCGCCTCGCCGGTTATCGTGATTCTCGGGCTGACGGCGCTGATCAGCTTTGCGTTCTTCCTCGTGTGGGAGTTGACGGAAGAGAACCCCATTGTCGATTTGCGGCTCTTTCGCGAGCGCAACTTTCTGGGCGGCACGGTAGCGATTTCCGTCGCGTACGGCGTGTTTTTCGGCAACCTCGTGCTGTTGCCGCAATGGATGCAGGAGTACCTGAATTACCGTTCCGTCGACGCCGGTCTCGTCACCGCGCCGCTCGGCGTGTTCGCCGTGATTCTGGCGCCGGTGATGGGCCGCGTGCTGCCGCGCTCGGACGCCCGCATCATTTCGACCATGGCGTTTGTCGGTTTCGCGATCGTCTTCTATATGCGCTCGAAGTACGTGATCGAAATCGACACCTGGCATCTCGTGATACCCACGCTGCTGCAGGGCATTCCCATGGCGCTCTTCTTCGTGCCGCTCACCGCCATCATCCTGTCGGGACAGCCGCCGCACAAGATTCCGGCGGCGGCCGGCCTGTCGAATTTCGTGCGCGTCTTTTGCGGCGCGGTGGGCACCTCGGTTGCCGGCAACGCGTGGAATAACCGTACCGTGCTGCATCATGAGCGGCTGACCGAACGCGCTTCGGTCAACAACCCGTTGTTCAATCAACAGATCGATTCGACGCAGTCGCTGCTGCATATGAATACGCAGTCGGCGCACGCGCTGTTCGATTTCACCGTCAATACGCAGGCCGCGATGATGGGGCTGAACGACATCTTCTTCGTGTCGGCGGTGATTTTTATTCTGATCATTCCGCTGATCTGGATCACGCGGCCTGCCAAGGGCGGTGGCGGGGGCGCAGCGGGCGCGCATTGAGCGGCCCAGTGAGTTGCACATTGCGCGGGCGTCCTATGCCCAATCCGGTGGAAGTTGCCAGTAGAATCGCGGCTCCACCGGGTTGAGCCTTATGAACTACGCATCCATTCTCGAACAGATTCATCGCGACTTGCGGCCTTATCTAGGCACCGGCAAGGTCGCGGATTACATTCCGCAACTGGCAAAAGTCCCCGCCGACAGCTTCGGCATGGCGATCGTCACGGCATCGGGCGAGGTATTCCGGATCGGCGAAGCCGACACGCGTTTTTCGATTCAGAGTATTTCCAAGCTATTCGCCTGCACCATGGCGTTCCGCCTGCTCGGCGACGCGCTGTGGCAACGTGTCGGCCGCGAGCCGTCGGGCAATGCTTTCAATTCGCTGGTGCAGCTCGAGGCGGAGCATGGCAAGCCGCGTAATCCGTTCATCAATGCAGGGGCACTGATCGTCACCGATGTGCTGTGCCGGCGTTTCGTCCAAGCCGAAACCGCACTTGTCGAATTCATGCGACGCTTAACAGGCGAGACCAGCATCGACTACGACTCGCGCGTCGCTCAATCGGAATTGCAGCACGCGCATCGCAATCGCGCGATGGCGCATTTCATGGCAAGCTTCGGCAACGTGGAAATGCCGCCAGAAGTCGTGGTCGACGCGTATTGCCGGCAATGCGCCATCTCCATGAGCTGCGTCGAGCTGGCCAAAGCCGCACTCTTTCTCACGAATCACGGGGTGGTGCCCGCCACTGGCGAGCGAATTCTCGATACGAGTTCCGCGAAGCGCCTCTCGGCACTCATGCTGACCTGCGGCACGTACGACGCCGCCGGCGACTTCGTTTACCGCGTCGGCTTGCCCGCGAAGAGCGGCGTGGGCGGCGGCATCGTTGCGGTGCTGCCCGGAGAAATGGCAGTGTGCGTCTGGTCACCTGGGCTCGACGCCAATGGCAATTCACTAGCCGGCGTGCTCGCACTCGAATGGCTGACGACTTATACGGGAAAGTCAATTTTCTGATTGCTAACGAGCGCAGGCGCACAGACATTCGCGGCGAATCAGCGATAGACACCGTCATTTCACGAGAGCATCAATGTCATTTCTCCAATGACTAGACGGCATGCGCATGTTTCATGGCTGTTGCATGCGAAACCAACTTGCTCAATTACCGGACAACCGTTCAACGTTTCGCGCCGCGTGCGAGCGCGAGGGCCTCTTCGTGTCTATGCTTGGTTGCAATGCAACAGAATGAATAGTTCTGCCCTGCCTGTCCGAATCGCAGCGAAATCAGGAGACCTTCCATGTGCGGAATCGTAGGAGCAGTGGATCGCCGCGATGTCACTTCCCTGTTGACCGAGGGCTTGCGGCGCCTCGAGTACCGCGGCTACGACTCGTGTGGAATCGCTGTCCTGCAGCAGGGTGCACTGCGGCGCGTGCGCAGTGTGGCGCGAGTCGCGAATCTCGCCGCGGAAGTTGCCGCGGCTAACCTGTCCGGAATGATCGGTATCGCACATACAAGATGGGCGACGCATGGTGCGCCTGTCGCGAAGAATGCGCATCCCATCTTTTCCAGCGGCGAAATCGCCATTGTTCATAACGGCATCATTGAAAATCACGAATCGCTGCGAGAGGAACTGCAAGCGCACGGTTATGTTTTCGAATCCGATACGGACACCGAAGTTGTTGCGCACCTGATTCATCGGATGTGGACGGAGCAAGCGGCGCAAGGCGCAAAAGACCTGCTTTGCGCAGTGCGTCATGCTCTCGAGCGGCTTCATGGTGCTTACGCCATTGCGGTGTTCGCGAGGAATGACCCGGGCCGCGTGATCGGCGCACGCGCGGGCTCCCCGCTCGTCGTCGGACTGGGCGAGCAAGGCAACTATCTGGCCTCCGACGTCATGGCGCTCGCGGGCGCGGTCGAGAACTTCATTTATCTGGAAGAAGGCGACATAGCGGAATTGACGCTTGACGGCGTGCGGCTCGTCGATCGCAGCGGCCATGCCGTTCAGCGCGACATCAAGGTACATCGTGCGAGCACGCACTCCGTGGAGCTGGGGCCGTATCGGCACTACATGCACAAGGAGATCTTCGAGCAGCCGAATGTCATTGCCGACGCAATCGAAAGAGTCGACACCATTTCCGCAGACTTATTCGGCCAGGGCGCACGCCACGCGTTTCGCGAAATCGATTCCGTATTGATCGTTGCGTGCGGAACGAGCTATTACGCCGGCATGACAGCCAAATACTGGCTCGAATCGCTTGCTAAAGTAGCCACGCAGGTAGAGGTTGCAAGCGAATACCGTTATCGCAGCAGCGTGGCGAATCCAAATACGCTGGTCGTGGTGGTGTCGCAGTCGGGCGAGACGGCCGACACGCTCGCTGCGCTCAAGCATGCTCAAACTCAAGGCCATCGGCACACACTGACTGTCTGCAACGTTGCCAGCAGCACCATGATGCGGCAAGCCGAATTCCAGCATCTGACGAGCGCCGGGCCGGAAATCGGCGTTGCGTCGACAAAAGCCTTTACCACCCAGCTCGTTGCGCTGTTCCTGCTGGCATTGACGCTCAGCAAGCAGCGCGGACGCCTTCCCGCCGCGCAGGAGGCAACGTTCCTGGATCAATTGCACCGTTTGCCGGGCAAACTGAACAGCGTGCTGGCGCTCGAAGCGCAGATCATCGCGTGGGCCGAAACATTCGCGCGGACCGACCATGCTCTTTTTCTCGGCCGCGGGCTGCATTATCCAATCGCGCTGGAAGGTGCATTAAAGCTGAAGGAAATCTCGTATGTCCACGCCGAGGCCTACCCTGCCGGCGAATTGAAGCACGGACCGCTTGCACTGGTGACAAGCCAGATGCCGGTCGTGGCAGTGGCACCGAACGACGCACTGCTCGACAAACTGAAGTCGAACCTGCAGGAAGTCAGGGCTCGCAGCGGCCAATTGTATGTATTCGCCGATGCCGATTCGCGAATTGCGAGCGGCGATGGGCTCCACGTGATTCGCATGCCTGAACATTACGGCAGCCTGTCGCCGATTCTGCACGTGGTGCCGCTACAGTTGCTGGCGTATCACACCGCGTGCGCGCGCGGCACCGATGTCGACAAACCCCGGAATCTGGCGAAGTCCGTTACGGTCGAATGAGGTGTAGCGCACAGACGCGCGGGGCGCATGTGTGTACAAGCAAACGGTTGCGCAAGCTGAATTGCGCGCCGCAATGCAATCGGAACTCATTAGCGGGCCCATGCCCGGCTATTCGCAAGGAAAGCGAACATGCAGATCTATCCGATTCATCCGAGCTTTACTGCGGGAGCGAGCTTCGACCTCGCGGTGGAGCCGAACAGGCGCTTTAGCATCGCCATTTATCAGCAACAGAACGACGACTCGCTCACGAGCCTGTGTGGCGTGGTCGTGGCAGGCAAAAGCGGCGTGAGCGCCAATCTGGTGGATGGCAAGTACGTCTTCGAGTCGACCGGCAATAGCGCGCCGATGCGCTTTAACGAGGACTGGAATTGGCCGACCATCACCCTCCGCCCGAACGTGTCGGGCTTGCACAGCGGCGCGTATGTGGCGATTGCCTACGAAGTGGACGGCGCGGGCCAGCCGGTTCATGAACTCGGGCGCGCCTGCGCCGCGCATCGCCCGGTCTTTGCGGCGCGGCCGGAAAGCGACAGCATGGCGCTCGTCATCGCCCGCCCGCGTGCGCCCACGGCTGCGCTCGCGTACATCATTCCGACGGCAACGTACCACGCGTACAACTCGACGGGCGGCGGCAGTTTCTACGACGACCGCGTCCATCGTTATCGCGCGGCGAACACCGTGAGCTTGCGACGCCCCGGCGGCGGTCTCGGTGCGCGGCTCGGCGAACCGGTCGATCCTTACGACACCCGCTCGACACGCCAGCAATTCGCTCATTGGGACGGCAAGTTCATACGCTGGCTGCGCAAGGAAGGCATTGCCTGCGATTTCTACACGGATCTCGATCTGCACAGCGCGACCGCACTCGATCTCACGCGCTACCGCTGCATGCTGAGCGTCGGGCATCACGAGTATTGGAGCGAGGAAATGCGGGCCCATGTCGCGTATTTCGTCACGCAAGGCGGAAACGTCGCGGTTTTCAGCGGCAATACGTGTTACCGGCCGGTCAGGTTTATCGGCTCGGAACCCGGCCAGCCGACTGAGATGCGCAAACTCGCGGAGAACTGGGATGTGCTGAAGGAACAGATCGACCTCGACCCGCGTGTAAGCGGCAATGAAAGCCATCTGATAGGACTGACGTATAAGCACGGCGGCGGCCACTGGGGTACGTGGTCACGCTGGCGCAGACGCTGGGTCAAATGCGAGCGCGAGCCGATCGGCTTTACGGTCAAGCGACCGGAACACTGGGCCTTCGCGGGTACTCATCTGCAGAAAGACGCCACATTCGGCGCAGAAGACCGCCTTGTCGGCTACGAGGCCGACGGCGTCCCTCCGGATTGGCCCGAGGACGCCTTCGAAACGCTCGCAGTCACGACTCGGCTCACGGGATGGGAAATGGGCGGTGCAGGCGCGATCGGCATATTCCGTCCACTGCTTCGAGACGGACGCCGCAGTAGAGGCGAAGTGTTCAACGTGGGCACGACCGACTGGGCTCGCGCGTTGGTCGACGTCACGGCAAAGAGCCATCTCGTCGTGCAGCAGATCACTCGCAACGTAATCCGCCAATACACGGGTACTGAAGAGACAAACGCATTGCAACACGACTCTGCGCTGCACGAAACAGCCGATGCCGGCGGCGAGATCGCATTACACACGGATGCAGGCTGATCGGACCGCTGCCGTGCCATAAACGCTGACCGTTGCCGACACAATGCTGTCCGGCCACGGCGTGATCGAGGGGAATTTTTATAGTGTGAATAAACGATTTTTGCGTTAATTCGTATTCCTATGTATATCTTTCCATGTACTGCACATGACGGTCCTTTATTGCCGTATTTCCTCTCGCTTTAACCGCCCTTTTTCACACTACACAAACAGGGTTTTGCTCGCCTCGCACTTGCGCCCGTCCCTTGATCGGCACGCGATAGCGATCGTCTGCGTTGTCAGCCAAGGTTGGCCGGTGAAGGCTGAATTTAGGTGAGCACGCAACGAGCCTTACAGCGTATCCTTTCATTCAAATCCAACGAAGAAGATTGCGTAAGCACCGTCCTCGGCGACGTCTCTTCGCTTCGCCCGACATAAAGCACTGTCATACCTGACCGGCATTCGACCAATAACGCGCAACGCTCTGAGCACCAGGAGACAGCATGAATAAACTCGCCCCCGCTAGTTGCCTCCCACCGACGGATAACGCGGCACAAGTACTTCGTCTGATTAATACGAATGCCCGTATTGATATCGTGTCGAGCTATGAGTTCGAACGTCGTGACGAAGGCCGAATGAGTGGAGAAAGACTTGCTGCCGATAGCGCCGCGTCGATGCGCCGCGCTCGCGAAGGCGCCGACAAACTGCAGATGCTGATTGCACCCGAAACCGATGCCACGCTTGCTTCCATCGTACGGTCCCGCCTGGATTGTCAAGACCTGATTGCGCTGGTATGGATCCTGGACCACACAGATCGCGGCAATGTGATGGCGCGGCCGGCTGAAATACGTATCACCTTCCTTCGGCAACCCGATCACGCAAGCTCCGCAACGTCCGTTCAGCCGAAAAAGGAAGACGACAAGATTCGCGCTTGCGCGCAATGGCTCACCGAAAACTGCGAGCACGAGATTTCGATTGCCGATGTCGCTCAAACCGCGGCGATGAGCGAGCGGACTTTTCTGCGCCGGTTCCGTCAGCAGATCGGCACGACTCCGTCCGAGTATCTGCTGCAAGCACGGCTGGAACGGTCTCGCAGGCTGCTCGGCGAATCGGATCTTCCGGTTGACAAGATTGCCCGACGCAGCGGCATGGGCAACGGATCGCAGCTCGCCAAGCTGTTTCGCAAGCGGTTCGGAGTCTCGCCCACGGAGTTCCGGCGCCGCGCCCGCACAGGTCCTGCCTGAGCGAGCGCGACCATGGAAGAAGGCCGGCCGCATGGTCATTGGCGAGACCTGCCCCTGGCGTCGCGTGCCGAAAGGTTCGCGTTCACGTCGATATTGATTGGTTTTGGAACTGTGTATGTTTTTGCCGTAATCGTTGTTTTTCTTCTGGTGGCGATTGCAATGATTCCAGTGCGGATTTTCTCTGCGATTGCCGGCGTTATCAGGGCCGCAAAGCGGCGCGGATAACAGTGTTTCAGGCGAGCCGCGCACTGGCGATGCGCGACAAGCAATTGGCGGTTGTGCCGCCGATTAGCCGGGATTTGCAGAATCCGCCGCCACTACAATCCAGCTGTCGCCGTGTTTTCAAGTGCATTTCATAACTATATTGGGAGCCCAAATCGTGATGGATCTCGTTGAACTCTCCAGGCCGATCGTCAATGAGAAGCGCGACTGCCCGGAAAGGTCAAGGCACATTGGCCTTCTCGTGTCGCAGAACTTCTTTACGGCAAGCGCCGGCGCGATAGGCGACGCTTTCCGCCTCGCCAACCGGGCGGAATTGCACCGCAGCGAAGACATGCCGTACCGGCTCACGGTATTGTCAGAAGAAGGCGGGCTCGTCACCAGCTCGTGCGGTATTTCAATCGTCACCGAGCAATTGAACCGCTACAGCGTCGGTGACTTTCACGCGTTCTTTGTGGCATGCCGCGACGCGACGGCTACCGCCGAGCCGAACGACCGCCTTCACTCGTGGATCACGCGCCATGGCGCCGTTGCATCGCTGCGCATTACGCAGGGCTCGAGGCTTGCGGTGGTCTACAAGAATGCTTCGCGGCTCGCAGTCCCCATCTTTCTATTCGACGACAATCCCGTGACGTCCCGCCTGAGCGGCACGACGCCTGCCGAGCTGGCACTCTCGCAGATCGAGCGCGACCTGGGTCCGCTCATTGCCAGAAAGGTCGCCCTCGAACTGCAGACCAATGCTGCGAAGCACACGCGGCCGCGCGAAGGCGACGCGAAATCGCTGACTACGGCGACTAAGGTTCGCGAGTCGGCCCGCTGGATACAGGAGAACTACAGCAAGCCGATTTCAGTTGCACAGGCAGCGGAATCCGCGGCAATGAGCAAACGCAATTTCCGGCGCCGCTTCAAACAGGAGTTCGGCATGACGCCGCTGGAGTATCTGCTGCGCACGCGTTTTGACGTTGTCTGCACAATGCTGAGTTCTACCAACATACCGGTGGGGAAAATTGCGCGACGATGCGGAATGGGCGACGGCAACCGCCTCGGCCGTCTTTTCAAGGAAAGGTATGGCATGTCGCCTACTGAATTCCGCGCCCAGCGGCATGTGAGCCTGTGAGCGGCTTACTCATGAAGAAAGGCCCCCTCGCACCAGGCGCATTGTTATGACGACTCCGATCCGCAAGACGCTGTTGTATCTGATCCTGATCCAGGGCGGCAATTACATCGTACCGCTGCTGATGTTGCCGTACCTGGGTCATGTGCTCGGTGCGAGAGAGTTCGGGGTGCTGGCCTATTGTCAGGCTGTCGCGCAGTACATGGTGTTGCTGACCGACTACGGTTTCAACTTCACGGCCACGCGCCTCGTGTCCGTGAAACGCGACCATCCGGAGGGGCTCGCCGAGGTTTATACGAGCACATTCGCTGCACGGCTCGTGCTGGTTGCCGCGGCGCTTCTTCTGATAGTTGCAGGCATCGCGTACGTGCCGGATCTGCGAGACCATGCGGACGTGCTTGCCGCGCTGTTCGTCGGCATCGTTGCGAACGCCGTTACGCCCATCTGGCTTTTTCAGGGCCTCGAACGTATGCGTGCATTGGTGTTGCCGACCTTTGTTTCGCGATTTCTCGGTCTCGTGTTTCTCTATCTGGCCGTCAAGGGACCTGGCGATGCGGCGCTGGCTGCACTGGGCGTCAGTCTCGGCAATGTTCTGCTCGCGGTTTGCGCGCTGTGGATTCTGCATCGCAACCGACTGGTGAAACTCGTCGGCATCTCCGTGACAAAGATTGCCGAGGCGCTGAAGGACGGCTTTCCGTTATTTTTCTCGTTTGTATTGATCAGCTTCTATGTGAACTTCAATTCGATCCTGCTGAATTACTTCCACGGACCGGAAGTGGTGGGTCAGTTCGCGATGGCAGACAAGATTCGTGTGGCCGCACAGGCTATGTTCATGGTGATCAGTCAGGCGTTCTATCCGCGCATCAGCCAATACCACGCAACCGATCGGCAAGCCGCACAGCGCCTCATGCGCATGGCGATGCTCGCCGTGTTCTCCACGTCGATCAGCCTCTTTATCGGCATCGAGTTGCTTGCTGCATGGGGGATCGAAACTTGGGTCGGCCCGCAGTTCGATGCGTCGATCCCCCTCTTGCGACTCGAAGCGGTGCTACCGCCGATCATCAGCGTAGCCGTCGTATTCGGCGACCTCGGACTGCTCGCTCAAGGCCGGGCGCGTTCGCTGACCAATGTGTTTCTCGGCGCGACGGTTCTGCATCTTCTCTATGTCGTTCCACTCACGCGCTATGGCGGCGCAAAAGGAACGATCGCCGCGGTGATCCTGACCGAAGTGGTCGGCGCGGCGGCCTTCGTGTGGCTGTATTTTCGCGGCGCCGCGCCTCGCACACGAAGCGCGTCGCGGATGTCCGTTGCGTCGCCGGCGAGCCAGGAAGCACGCGGCGCGGATGCCGGTTGAATTGCAGTACTGCTTACCTAATTATCGAGGTGCCTTATGCCAGTTTTTTCGATCATCGTGCCGGCCTACAACGTGGAGCACTATCTCGACGAAGCGCTCGCCAGCGTTGCAGGACAGTCCTTCACGGACTTCGAGGCGATCATCGTGGATGACGGCTCCACGGACGGCACCGCCGCGATTGCGCGACGCTACTGCGAAAGCGATTCGCGATTCCGGTATGTGTATCAGCCGAACAGCGGGCAATCCGCGGCGCGCAATCTCGGCACCTCGCTGACGACGGGCTCCTACGTCTACTACATGGACAGCGACGACCTGATCGACACCGACACGTTGAGCGTATGCCATCGGGAATTCAGCCATTCCGACATCGACGCCGTCATGTTCGAAGCGGCGGTATTCCCGAACGACGCGCCCATGTACAAGCAGGAGGTCAACGGCTACCGGCGTCCGCTCGGCACCGCGAGATTGTGGTCGGAAGAGTTCGTCGTCGAGTCGTTGCGGCAAGGGCGCTATTTCGTGTCGCCGTGCTGCTTCATCGCGCGGCGCTCGGCCATCGGCAATCTGCGCTTCATCGAAGGCATCGTGTACGAGGACAATCACTTCTTCGCGGCCTTGCTGCTGCAGCAAAGGATCAAGCTCGCAGTGCTGAATCAGGCGCTGTTCAAAAGACGCCTGCGAATGGACTCGACGATGTTCACGACTAAAACGCTGCACCATTACAACAGCATGTACCGGCTGCTTCACGAGATGTCGGAGCTGTCTTTCATTGCGCTCGACCCTCCGGCGCGCGCGCGGATCAAGCAGGAGATCATCGGCAAGACGCTCGGCGACCTGCACTTTGCGAGCGCACTGGTCGGCCCTGATTTCAAGCTGCGCAGCATGAACGTAGCCGCAACCTGGTACGTCGCCACGCATATTTCCCCGCGGCTTTTTTCGGCGAAACGTCTATTGCTCGCGCTCGTGCCGGAACTCTACCGGCTGAAGCCCGAAATCTGACTGCGGTGCGCGCCCTTCTCTCGTTCAATTATCGCGCGGGAGTCGAGGTAAGAACGCAAGTCGCGCCGGACGCCAACCAGGCGTGGCTTGCGTTCGCGGCGGGCACAGGACGTCGACGTGACGATTTCATGGGAGAAACTCACCGGACCGACGTCATGAAAGACGGCGCACGGTACTATCTTCGTCGCCCCGTCCCGTATATCCCTGTCCCATGGAACTGAAGCAGATCCAGTACTTCATCGCGCTTTTCGAAGAAGGCACCGTCACGCGCGCCGCCAGGCGGCTCAACATTGCGCAACCGGCGCTCAGCATGCAGATCGCCAAGCTCGAAACGGAGATCCGGCAGAAGCTCTTCGAGCGCGGGCCGCACGGCATGGCGCCGACCGAAGCCGCACGGCTGATGTACCGCCTTTACACGCCGATCATGCGCGACATCGATCACGCACGCGAGCACCTGAGCCGTCGCGATGTCATCGTGACAGGCCGCGTGTCGCTGGGGATGGTGTCGTCGGAGGCGCAGAGCGTGTTGCCCGAATCGCTCGCCCGATTCGATGCGCTTTTCCCGCAAGTGGAAGTCTCCGTCGCCGATGGCTTCAGCGCGCAACTGATCGATGCCGTCGAATCCGGCCGGCTCGATGCCGCCATCATCAACAAGCCGCGCGGACGGCTGACGCTCCACGTGGAGCCTTTGCTCGTCGAAGAAATGGTGCTGGTGACAAGCGTCGCGCACGGCCCAACGCTGCCCGACGAAATCGATCTCACACAACAGTCCGGCATCGAATTGGTGCTGCCCACGCGCCGCAACGGCCTGCGAGGCGCGCTCGATGCCGCGCTGATGGCGGCTGACGTCGTCGTCAAGCCGAAGTTCGAGATCGATCTGCTCAGCACCATCGTTCAGTTCGTTGAGCAGAGCCATGTCGCAACAATCCTGCCGCGCGTCGTCGTGCAGGCGAAAGTGGACGAAGGACGCTTGCGCGCACGCACGATCGCGTCGCCGCCGATCGTGCGTCACATCATTCAGGTCACGCATCCGAAGCGGCCGATCGGGCCGGCCGCCCAGGCGTTGATCGCCATCATCACCGAGGAGATCCGGCGCGTGACGGCAGGATCGCTCGAATGAGTCGATCAGGAAGGAGTGCGCGCCGAGCCGTTGTCGAGCTTGCCGAGCGTCTCCGGCACCACGAACGCGCCGATGAGAAAGATCACGCTGATTGCACCGACGAAGATCGAGAGCGTCGACGGCAACTGGCCCGCATCCTTCGCGACGAGCGAGACGAATGTCGGCATCATTCCGCCGATCGCGAAGCCGATATTCCACGAAAGACCCGTACCCGTCGCGCGGATCGCGGTCGGGAAGCGCTCGTTCAGGAAGATCAGCACGGGCGCATAACCCGCGCTGCCGAGCGCGGAAAGCAGCACCGCGTAGACGCCGACCATCGTGATGCTTTGCGCCGTCGGCAGCAGCAGGAACAGGCCGGGCAGCGCCACGAGCCGGATGATGCCGATCCAGATGAACGCGCCCTTGCGGCCGATGAACGTGCTGATGTGCCCCGCCGCGACCGACGCGATCACCACGGCCACGCTGCAGATCATCAGGATCGCGGCGGCCGCGCCGTTCGGCGCATGACTCACGACTTTGAGGAAGGTCGGCAGATAGCCCGACGTGAGGTAGTAGCCGCTGCCGCCGCCGATAGTCAGCAGCAGATTGACGAACAGCACGCTGCGATAGTCACGCGAGAACAGCGTGCGGATCGGCGAGCGCGCCACTTCGACGGCCGCGCTTTTCATTTGCGCGGCGGCCTTCGCGGCCTTCTCGGCGGCAAGCTTCTTCCAGAGCGGCGATTCTTCCAGACTGTTGAACACGAAGAAGCCGAGCAGCGAACTCACGATACCCGTGAAGAACATGCAGCGCCAGCCCCACACGTCGAATGCATTGCCGGGAAACAGCGAGGACATCGCCAGATAGGTAACCGACGCGAGCAGCGCGCCGAGTCCCGCGCCGCCGCCGCCGATCAGCCCCGACACCGCGCCGCGATACTTCGGTGCGACGGACTCGGTACCGATGGTATGCGTGGATGCGACCACGCCGCCGACGAACACGCCCTGCACGAGACGCAGCAGCAGAAACAACACCGGTGCGACGATGCCCGCCTGCGCGACCGTCGGCAGCGCGCCGAAGGCCGCCGTCGACACGCCGACGCCGACGACCGCGACGATCATCGCGCCCTTGCGGCCGTGACGGTCCGCATAAGAGCCGAAGAGCGCGGAGCCGAGCGGCCGCATCAATAGCGTCACCGCAAACGACGCGTAAACCGCGGCGAGCGAAAGCATCGCGTGCTCGGACGGGAAGAACAGACGCCCGACGATCGGCGCGACGTACAACAACACGAACAGGTCGAACAGATCGAGCGCCCAGCCCATGCACGACGCCATCACCGCGCCCATGATCTGCCGCTGATTAACCGGAAGCACAGTGGCCCCGTCTTGCGCTGCTACAGACATTTGCATCTCCTTGTGTGTCACAGGCACGCTTTGTTGGGTGCGCGCTCCAGTCGAGGTTGAAAAATCGTCAGCGGGCCGCGGCGAACGGCATTGCCACGCCCGCCCGTCGCTCGGCAACCATCGCATCGGCGATTTTCTCGGCGATCATGATGGTCGGTATGTTCGTATTCGCCGATGGCAGCCGCGGCATCAGCGAGGCATCCACGACGCGCAGCCCTCGTGTGCCTCGCACACGGCCTTGCGTGTCGGTCACGGCGTCGCGCTCCTGTGCGCCGCCCATGCGGCAGGTGCCGCTCGCATGCCACACGCCGAACACGTTCGCACGGATGAAATCGGCGAGCGCGTGGTCGTCGTGGATCAGCGAAGTCATCTTCAGGCCGCGCGTGAAGAAGCGTTCGACCAGCAGACGCCGCAGCGGCGGCGGTGTGTCGAGCAACGCGCCGAGGATCGAAGTCACAAGCGCATTGCCTTCGCCGACCTTGCTCAGCGCCTTCACGCGCGGCGAGAAAGCGGCCGGGAAGAAGTCGCGCGAATCGCGTCCCAGACCCGACGCATCGACGATGCGCGCCAGCATCCGCACGCCGGCGGCGAGCCGTTGCAGATCGCGTTCGTCGTCGAGCAGATTCAGATCGACGCGCGGCGCAACGGTCGCATCGGGCGACGCCAGTTGCACGCGGCCCCGTGAATAGGGCCGGTTGCACCACAGGAAAAAGAGGCCGAGCCGGTTGCCGAGCGCATGCCACGCTGCGCGCGTCGCGCTCGACAAATACAGATCCGACTCGTCGCAGCCCGCGACGCCCGAACTCATGCGCGCGGCCATCATGCTCGCGCGGCGTCGCGCAAGCGGCATCCGAAAGCGCGGCTCGAGAAAATGACAGAACGTGAGCGACGGATGATCCTGCAGATTGCGTCCGACGCCCGGCAAATCCACCGTACACGGAATACCCATCGCCGCGAGTGGGCGCGCATCACCGATCCCGGCGCGCATCAGCATGGCGGGCGACTGCAATGCGCCCGCGCTCAACACCACTTCGCCCGCACCGAAAGCCACGCGCTCGCCGTTCGCCGCAATCGCGACGACACCGCGCGCCGTCGCGCCTTCCATCACGATGCGCTCCACGCGCAGATTGGAATAGATGTTCAGATTCGGGCGCTTGCGCGTGGCTTCGTCGAGATAGGCGATGGCCGTCGACACGCGCTTGTCGTCGATGTTCGAGAACGCGCCCGGAAAGAACCCGTCGCCGAATTCGCCGTTCTGGTCCTGAAGTTCGGCGAAGCCGTTCGCGCGCAAACCCTTCGCGAATGCATGACAGAACGCTGGCCAGTCGCTCGGCATGATCCGGCGGATCGGCACCGGACCGTCGCTGCCGTGCAATGGGCCGCCTGGAAAGTTCACATCGCGTTCGAGCTTGCGAAAGTACGGCAGCACGTCGCGCCACGACCAGCCTTCGGCGCCGTTCGCGGCCCATTCGTCGTAGTCGCGCGGCAGGCCGCGATTGGCCGACTGCACGTTGATGCTCGAGCCGCCGCCCATCACGCGGCCCTGCTCGTAGACGCGCGGCGCGGCCTGCTGCGTGGCCCTCGCCTTCAGATCGGGCCAGATGTACGTGTCGCCGCAGAAGACGGGCATCGGATAGCTGTCGAGAATCGCCGCGGGCACCGCGCCCGGCGGCGTGTCGGCGCCCGCCTCGATCAGCGCGACGCGCACCGACGGCTCTGCCGACAGCCGATGCGCAAGCACGCATCCTGCCGAGCCGCCGCCTACGATCACGTAGTCGAAGCGATCCATCGCGTTGTCTCCTCTTGTCCCGTTCGCCGCGCGGCGTGTCAGGTATCAGCTCAGCTGCCGCGAAACACCGGCTTGCGCTTGCCATGAAACGCTTCGACGCCTTCGCGGAAATCGTCCGACGCGCGCAGACGGCTATAGCAGTGTCCTTCGAGCTCGATCGCGATCGACAAAGGCGCGTCTTCCGAATCGTTCAGAAGCTTCTTCGCGGTACGTTGCGCGAGCGGCGAGAATGCACGCAGTTCGTCGACGAGCGCATCCGTTGCCGATTCGAGTTCGGCGTCAGCGACGCAATCGACCGCGATGCCCCACTCGTACGCCTGTTTGCCCGGAATGCGGCGCGAGCGCATCACGATGTCCTTCGTGCGGCCGATGCCGACCATCGACTGCAAACGCGCCGAGCCGCCCGAGCCGGGAATCTGCCCGAGCTTCTGCTCCGGCAGCGCATAGAAGGTCGTATCGGTGACGATGCGGAAATCGCACGCCAGCGACAACTCGAAGCCCACGCCGAAGCAGAAGCCGCGATTGGCCGCGATCACCGGTTTGGAGCACCGCGCGGGCGCCGCGATGTTCCAGGCGAGCTTCGATACGTGCTCCGGCGAGGCTTCCAGAAAGCCCTTGATGTCACCGCCGCTCGAAAAGTGCTCGCCTTTCGCGCGCACGACGATCACGCGCACGCGCTCGTCTTCGTCGAGGGCTTCGAAGACGGCGCGCAACTGCTCGCGTGCGTGCATCGAAATGACGTTAAACGGCGGCCGATGCAGGATGATGTCGGCGCGCTCGCGCTGCGCGTCGATGTCGACCGAGAAACCGTCGAGGTCTTGCAGCAGGGTCTGGCCGCGATGGTTGAGATCACTCATTGTGTTACTCCTTGGTGGTTTCTGAAGGCTGCGCGGCCCGCCCGTTTGAATCGGGCGTGTACTCGCCCGCTTGCAGCTTGCGGCGCAGAATCTTGCCGACCGGCGATTTCGGAATGTCGTCGACGAACACGTAGTCGCGCGGGCGCTTGAAGTTGACGAGGTTCGAGTGGCGGCACCATGCATCGAGCGCAGCGGAATCGACGTGCTCGCGGCGCTTGATGAATGCAACGACGCGCTGGCCCCAGCGCTCATCCTTGACACCCGCGACCGCGACTTCATCGACGGCGGGATGCAGCGACAACACGGATTCGATATCCACCGGCGAGATGTTTTCTCCACCGCTGATGATCATGTCGTCGACGCGGCCCGTCACGTACAGATCGCCGTCGCGGTCGAGATAGCCTGTGTCCCCGGTGAAGTACCAGCCCTCGCGCAGGCACTTCGCATCCGCGTCCGGGCGATTCCAGTAGCCTTCGAAGGCTTCGTCGCCGAGCAGGTCCACGATGATCTGCCCTTCTTCGCCGACTCCGGCGATTTCATGGGGCGATAGCGCATCGAGCCTGACGACGCGCAGCCGCGTATTGATGCCCGCGCGGCCCGCGCTGCCGGGCTTCTTTGTCGCGTCCTGATCGAGGCTGAACGTGTAGACCTCGGACGAGCCGTAGTGATTGACGAAGAGCTCCGGCTCGAACGCGGCCGAGAGGCGCTTGAGCAGGCCGTCGTTCATCGGTGCGCCCGCGAAGCCGAGCTTTCTGACCGACGACGTGTCCGTGTTCGCGAACGCGCTGTCGGCGAGCAGATCGTGATAGAGCGTCGGCACGAGGTAGAGACAGGTAAGCGCGTACTTCGAGATGCATTCGAGCGCGAGCTTCGCGTTCCAGCGCCGCACGCAGACGAAAAGACCATCGACGAGCGCCATGGCGAGCAGCGAGCGTACCCCCATCGTGTGATAAAGCGGCATCACGCCGAGCGTCCGTTCGCCGCGCCTGTACAGGTTCTGCGCGACGTGCGCGAGCGCCCCCGCGCGTTCATGCCGATGCCGGCGCGGCACGCCCTTGCCTTTGCCCGTCGTGCCGGACGTGTAGAGGATCAGCGAGATGTCGTCGGCGCTGGCGTGCGCCGCGTCGCTCACGTGGCCCACGTCGCCGCTACGCGTTCGTTCGACGATGAGCGCATCGAAGCGGGTGGTGCGGCCGGGCGCGTCGTCGAGTCCGACGCGCGGCACGTTTTGCGCGGCGGCGCTCTGCGTGACGGAATCGGCGCTGACGGGTTCGTAGACGATCGCCTTCGCCCCCGCGTCGGTCACGCAGTAGTCGACTTCTTCGGGCTTTGCGCGCCAGTTGAGCGGCACGATCACGATGCCCGCAAACTGCCCGGCCCAATGCAGCGTCGCCATTTCCCAGCGGTTTTGCAGCACGACGAGCAGCCGGTCGCCGCGTTGCAGGCCGAGCCTGCGCAGGCCATCGGCGATATTCAGGATGATGCGATGCCACTGCGCGTACGTCAGTTGCACATCGCCATCCACGAGCGCGAGCGCGTTCGGACTGCGCTCGACGCTTTGCAAAAACGTGCGGCCGAGATCAAGCATGTTCGACCTCTTGCGTGCTTGCCTCGGCCCGGCGGCGCGCCGCCACATCGAGCACGGCGGCTACGATCGGCGTGTAGCCCGTGCAGCGGCAGATGTGGCCCGACAGCATTTCGCGCACTTGCGCCTCGGTCGGATCGGGCACGCGTTGCAGATAATCCGCGCAGGACATGAGGATGCCCGCCGTGCAGAAGCCGCACTGCAGCGCGTGATGCCGCTGGAACGCCTGCTGCAGGTCGCCGAGCGTCTGATCGGGCGCAAGGCCTTCGACGGTATCGATATGCCGCCCATCGGCCTGAACCGCGAGCATCAGGCACGAACGCGCCGCGACGCCGTCGACCTGCACGGTACAGGCGCCGCACACGCCATGTTCGCAGCCGACGTGCGTGCCCGTCGCGCCCAGTTCGTGCCGGATGAAGTCCGACAGCAGTTCGCGCGGCTCGCAGTAGCCGCTTCGTTCGCGGCCGTTCAGCGTCAGCGCGATGCGCTGCGCTTTGCCGTGCCGCATGAGGGTGTCCGACATCTTGCTCACTTTGCCTCCTCGATCACGCGCCATCCGAGTTGCCGGACCAGATTCCGGCGATATTTCGCGCTAATGTGCGCATCGTCCTGCGCATTCAGTTTCCAGCTCAAATCGTTCAATGCGCCGCGCAGGTCGTCGCCCTGCAGACGCGGCCATAGCTCCGTCACCGGCCGGTCCGCGACGCCGCCGACTGCAATACGGATCGACTCGTCGGTGACCACGGCCGCGCACGCGACGATCGCAAAGTCGCCGTGTCGCGCAGAAAACTCTGCGAACGCGTAGCGCTCGCCTGCCTTGCGCAGCGGGAAGCGCACCGCTTCGACGAGTTCGTCGGGCTCGCGCGCGGTCATCAGCATTCCCTGAAAGAAGTCCTGCGCGGCGAGCGTGCGGCGCCTCTTTCGCGAGCGCAGCATCACGTCGCCGCCGAGCGCCGCAAGCACGAGCGGCAACTCCGCGCTCGGGTCCGCATGCGCGATCGATCCGCACACGGTTCCGCGATTGCGGATCTGAAAGTGCGAGATATGCGGGAAGGCCATCGCGAGCAGCGGCGTTTCGTCGGCGAGCGTGCTGCGCCATTCGACGCTGCCTTGCGTCGCCGCGGCGCTCACGACGAGCTGCCCCGCCTGCCTGTCCGCGCGCACGGCATCGAGTTCGGCGGTGCGCGAGATATCGACGAGCACCTTCGGCTGCGCGAGCCGCATGTTGAGCACGGCCATCAGCGACTGGCCGCCCGCCAGCACGCGTGCGTCTTCGCCGTATTGCGCGAGCGCGTCGAGCGCGTCTTGCGCGGTCATCGCGCGCAGGTAATCGAACGGTGCGGGCTTCATGCGTGCCTCCTGAAACGTGCAAGGAGTCTTGCGATCCACGATCCATGCGCTTGCACGGGCTTGCCCGCCGCCTGTCGTCCGAGCGATTCGAACAACTGCTTCAGCACGACCTTCGCCGCGCCTTCGAGCATGCGGCCGCCGACCGCCGCGACCTTGCCCGACACCTGCGCTTCGTAGTCGTACGTGAGTCGCGTGCCGCTGCCTTGCGGCGTCAGTTCGACGAGACCGCTGCCACGCGCGCTGCCGAGCGGGGACATCCCCGCGCCAGCGAGTCGCAGCCGGCGCGGCGCATCGATCTCCGACAAACCGATACGCGCCTCGAAACGCGCCTTGATCATGCCGACGCCGACGGTCACGTCCGCGCGATACTGGTTCGGCGCCGTCTCTTCGAGCGCGTGACAGCAGGGAATGACCTTCGCGAGCGCCTTCGGATCGAGCAGCACGGCGAACACAGCTTCGGGTGTCGCGGGCAGGTCGACCGTGCCCTGCGCCGTCAGTGCGCGTCCGCCGCCCGGCGTCGCGGGCTTCGTCGCGGGCGCTTCGCGATATTGCGGCCGCGACGGTTCGGGATCGTCCATGCCGATCATCGCCATCACGCTGGGCGGCGTAAGCGGCAGGCGAATGTCTTCGACGCCGAGCGCGTCCGCCACGGCATTCGCGATGCACGGCGGCGTGCTCATGTTGTTGCCTTCGCCGAGCCCCTTCGCGCCAAGCGGCGTGAAAGGCGAAGGCGTCTCCAGATGCACGATCAGCGGATCCGGCACTTCGCAGGTCGTCGGCATCAGATAGTCGGCGAGCGTGCCGGACTGGAAGCTGCCGTCCGCGCCGTAGCGGAACTCTTCCATCAGCGCCGCGCCCACGCCTTGCGCGAACGCGCCGCGAATCTGGCCATCGGCGAGTGCGGGATTGAGGAGCGTGCCGGCGTCGTGCACGGTCACATATCGGTCGATACGCACGCGTCCCGTTATCCGATCCACTTCGACACCGCACATGTCGAACGCGAAGCCATACGCCGCCGATGTATTGATGTGGTCCTGTTCGTCGGGCGCATCCATGTGCGGCGGCGACCAGAACACCGTTTCGCGCAGACCCGGCTCTTCGCCCTCGGGCAGGAGCGCGGGCGCCCAGTGCGGCGCATTGCTCGCGGCGCGCGCGAACGGCAGCGCGCGGTCCGCGGCGTCGCGCGGAAAAACGCGTGCACCTTCGAAGCACACGTCGCCGGGCGCGCAACTGAACTGCTTCGCGAGCACGCGCGCGAGCTTGTCGCGCACGCGCGTCGCGGCGAGATGCACCGTGCCCGCCACCGCGCCCGCGAAGCGGCTGGAATAATTGCCCGCCGCGACGGACCAGGCGTCCTTGTGCGTATCGAATTCGACGTTGACGACGATGTCCTTCGGATCGAGTCCCAGCACATCGGCGACGACTTGCGCGCACACGGTCATGTGGCCCTGGCCCGCGGGCGTCGATGCGATCGTGACGACCACGCCACCGAGCAGATCGACGCTGACCGTCGCGCTCGCGATCGCGCCGTTCTTCGGCCCGGCTTTTTTGCGTGCGTCGGCGGGCATCACGGTCGTGATGTAGCCCATGTTCGAGACCGACGGCTCGATGATCGCCGCGAAACCGATGCCATACAGCCGCCCTTCGTTGCGCGCGGCGTCGCGGCGCGCAACCAGTTCCCGGTATCCGCCTTCGTCGAGCGAACGGCGCAGCGCTTCCTGATAATTGCCGGAATCGAGCAGCGCGCCCGCCGCCGCACGATACGGAAACGCATCGGCGGGAACGAAGTTGCGGCGATACACGTCGAGCACATCGAGCTTCAGTTCGATCGCGATGCGCTGGATCAGCCGCTCCAGCGCGAAGTACACCTGCGGCCCGCCGAAGCCGCGCACGAGCCCCGTCGGCGTCCTGTTCGTCAGCACGACGCGATTGCGCACGAGCAGATTCGGGATCGCGTAAGCGCCCGTCAGACAGCCGTGCATCCGGTAGAACGTCGCGGGCTCGGGCGCGCGTACGTAGCCGCCGACGTCTTCCAGCTGATCGTAAGACAGCGCGACGATGCGGCCATCCGCTTCGACGGCCGCTTCTATCGTCGAAACACGCGCCGTCGCCGATGTCGCCGCGCTCAGGTGTTCGAGCCGATCCTCGACCCACTTCACCGGCGCGCCCGCCTTGCGCGACGCGAGGCACATCAGCACGACATACGGAAACACGGCCTGCTTCACGCCGAAGCTGCCGCCGGAATCGCGCGGGGCCTTATGACGCAGGCGATTGGCGGGCACGTTCAACGCCATCGACATGACGGCGTGCAGCGAGAACGGCCCCATGAAATTCGACGTGACGTCGTAGCCTTCGTCGCCCGAAAGATATTCGGCGATGACCACGCCGCACTCGATCGGCGCGCACGTGTTGCGCGGATAATGCGCGACGAGCTTCACGCGATGCGGCGCGCGCTCGAAGGCCGCTTCCGGCTCGCCGTAGCGGAAATGCCGGTCGCTGATCACGTTGCTGCCGACGCGTTCGTGCAGCACCGGCGCGTCGTCCCTTGCGGCTTGTTCAATCGACGTCACGGGATCGAGCGTCGCGTAGTCGACCTTGATCAGATCGAGCGCGTCTTCCGCGAGCGCACGCGACTCGGCCATCACGACCGCGACGGGCTCGCCGACGTAGCGCACGCGGTCCATCGCGAGCGCCCACTGTTCCATCGGCGATTTCACGCCGACGACGAACGGTCGCGACCACGGGCGCAAATCGTCGCGTGTGAGCACCGCGCGCACGCCGGCGAGTTTCGACGCGGCTTGCGTATCGATCGACAGGATGTCCGCGTGCGCGTGCGGCGAACGCAGAATAGCCGCGTGCAGCGTGCCCGGCTTGAGAGCGATGTCGTCGCCATAGCGGCCACGGCCCGTCAGGATCGCCGGGTCTTCGAGGCGCTCCATGGAGCGTCCGACGTGACGCTGCGGTGCAGTCGTCTCGCGCATCTCTTTGCCGGCGACGCGCGCGTCCATGTCGGCAAATGCGGTTTCGCGCTGATTCATGACGTTACTCCTCACGTGCGGCGCGGCCGCCGAACTCATCGGCGAGACCACTCCAGCGGCGCGCAATCTCGTCGTGCTCGATGCCGAACAGATCGAGAATGCGCCCGACCGTGTGGCCGACCACGTCCTCGATAGTCTGCGGATGCGCGTAGAACGCGGGCACCGGCGGCATCACGATTGCGCCCATCTCCGTGGCGAGCGTCATGTTGCGCAGATGCGCGAGATTGAGCGGCGTTTCGCGCGCGACCAGCACGAGGCGGCGGCGCTCCTTGAGCATCACATCGGCGGCACGCGTAAGCAGGTTGTCCGCGAAGCCGTTTGCGACGCCCGCGAGCGTTTTCATCGAACATGGCGCGATCACCATGCCTTCGCAGAGAAACGATCCGCTCGCCACGGCCGCGCCAATATCGCGCACGTTGTGCACGACATCGGCAGCGGCTTCAAGATCGCCGCGCGCGAAGCCGAGTTCCTGTGCCGCGGTCACCGCGCCCGATGACGACACGACGAGATGCGTCTCGTGCGTGCCGAGCCGGCGCAACGCGGCGAGCAGCCGCACGCCGATCACCGCGCCGCTTGCGCCCGACATGCCGACGACGATGCGCTTCTTTCGCTCAGCCATGATCGCGCGACAAATAGGCGTCGAACGCGCTGTTGTCAGCGGCGACGAGGGCTTGCAGGTCGACCGTGTCCTCACCCGGTATGTGCACGCGCGTGAACACATGCGCGGGATACACGACCGGGCGCGTCGCATCGAGGCCCATCTTCGCGCTGACGCCTTGCAGATGCGACGGCGCATCGTCGGGCTGACCGACCGTCGTCGATGGATCGAGCGGCGAGCCCTGCGCGCCGGCTATCACAACGAGATCGCGATCTGCCTGGAAGCGCGTCGCGATCGCCCATTCGATTTCCGCGGGATCGTGCACGTTCACATCGGTATCGACGACGACGACCTGCTTGATGTCGTAATGCGCGCCGAACGCACAGAGGATGACGTTCTTCGCTTCACCTTCGCGCTTCTTGTCGAATTGCACCCACAGGTGATAGCGGCACACGCCGCCCACCGACAGATGCACGTCTTTCACGCCGGGATGGCTGCGCCGAAGATGCGCGAGCAACGTGGCTTCGCGCGGAATCGCACCGAGCAGCAGATGTTCCATTTCGGCGGGCACAATCGTATGAAAGATCGGATCGCGCCGATGCGTGACAGCCGCCACTTCGATGACTTCGCGTGCTTCCTTCGCGCTGTAGTACTTCGGAAATTCGCCGAACGGGCCTTCCGGCTCGCGCACGTTCGGCAGAATGCGCCCTTCTATGACGATCTCCGCGAACGCCGGCACGTGCACGCCGTTCGTCACGCATCGCGCGACTGGCAGCGGCGCACCGTGCAGCGCGCCCGCGATTTCGAGTTCGTCGTGATCGATCGGCGTGATCGCTTGCGACGCGAGCATTGTGAGGGGATCGACGCCAATCACGATCGCGACGTCGAGCGCGTCGCCGGCGGCTTCCGCGTCGCGCTGGAATGCATGGAGATGACGCGGCAGCAGCAGAATCGCCATGCGATCGGGGCCGTGCACCTGAATGCGGTTGATCGAGACGTTCTGCACGCCGGTGCGCGGATTGCGCGCGATCACGAGACCGGCGGTAATGTACGGGCCGCTGTCGTGTTCGCTGTGCGTGGGAATGGGCAGCAGCGCGTGAAGATCGATGCCGCTCGTATGCACCACTTGCTGACAGGACGCGTCCTCACGTTGAATCAGTTTCGATGCGAGCGGGCCAGCCGCCGCAGCGGAAAAACGTGCGAGCAATGCGGATTCGTCGACGCCCATTGCTTCCGCGATCCACGCGCGCTTCGACATGAAGCCGCTCACGACGGGCACCGTATGGCCGTGTGGTCGCGTGAAAAAAGCGGCCTGTTCGCCGTCTAGCCGCTTCGCGACGGCGGCGAGTTCATGCTCGAGCGCAACGGGCGTATCGATCGTCGCGACACGGCCGGTTTTCGCGAGATGCACGAGCCAGTCGCGCAGCGACAGCGAGCCGGTGTCGGCGTGATCGCGTGCCGAGGCAAATGAGGGAATACCGTGCGTTGCGGCCTCGCGTGTGTTCATCATCGTCTCCATCTATGCACGCCTGCTATGGCAAGCGCATGGGATGAAGCGTAGCGAGATCGCGCCATAACATCTAATACTGTTTACTGATGCGATGGATCATTCGTTCTTATATCCGTGTTAGCCCGGATGACAGCGTTCTTACAGTTACGTATCAATGGAACGCTCCCCGCGCCTGTACGGAAGGGCCCATCACGATACGGCACCCTGCACCGTCGACGAGCGCAGGGTGATAATGTCACCCGCCCCATTAGCATCGCTGATGCCCCCAGGGAACATGGACCTCAAGCAAATCCAGTACTTCATCGCGCTGTTCGAAGACGGCTCGGTCACGCGCGCCGCGAAGCGGCTGCACATCGTGCAACCGGCCTTGAGCATGCAGATCGCGAAGCTCGAGGACGAACTGCATCAGCAGTTGTTCGAGCGCGGCGCAGACGGCATGGCGCCGACCGCCGCGGGACGGCTGATGTATCGCCTGTTTTTACCGATCATGCGCGACCTTGCTCACGCGCGGCAGCAACTCGTGCAGCGCGACGAAGTGGTGACGGGGCATGTCGGCATTGGCCTCATCGCATCGGTGACGGAAAGCGTGCTCGCGGATTCGCTGTCGCGCTTTCACGCGCGTTACCCCCACGTCGAAGTCACCATCGCCGACGGCTACAGCGCGACTTTCATCGATTGGGTGGCGGGCGGTCAGCTCGATGCGGCCATCATCAACAAGCCGCGAGCGCGCCTTTCGCTCGACTCGCGCCCCATGCTCGACGAAGAAATGGTGCTGGCGACCAGCGCCGCGCATGGCCCCGACTTGCCGCGTGCCATCGAACTCGCGCAATTGCCCGAACTCGAACTGGTGCTGCCAACGAAGCGCCACGGCCTGCGCGGCGTGCTCGACAGCGCCGCGCAACACGAGGACGTGCTGCTCGCGCCGCGCTTCGAGATCGACGTGCTCTCGACGATTCTCAAGCTCGTCGAGCACACGCGCTTCGCGACGATCCTGCCGCGCATCGTCGTGGAGCGTGCCGCACGGCACGGCACCTTGCGCGCGTGCCCGATTCTCGCGCCGCGCATCGTCCGGCACATTCTCTGCGTGAGCCATCCGCGCCGGCCATTGAGCGCGGCGGCGGAGGCGTTGATCGCGACCATCGGCGACGAGTTGCATCGGGCGTCGGCCATTACGGGCGACGAGTCCTCAAAGGACACGAAGGAACCCCACCGGCACTAACACGCCATGTCCGATTGGCGAGCTTCAGGTGGAGAGGTGATCGGCCAAGCGAAGCAACATGGCGTCGCACTCGCGCAATTGCTCGACGGTGACGTACTCGTCGGGCTTGTGTCCCTGATCCATGCTGCCGGGTCCGCATACGACGGCCGGAATGCCTGCCTGTTCGAACAGACCGCCTTCCGTACCGAAGGCCACCGTGCCGAATTCCGTCGATCCCGAAAGCAATGCGAGCAAACGTGCCGCTTCACTGTCGGGAGGCGTCGCCAAACCCGGATACGACGACAGCGGCGTCAAACTGATGCCGGTATCCGCTTTCACGGCACGCATCTTCGGCAGCAGTGTGGCCTGTGCATATGTCTGCAAGCGGTCCGCGACCTCCGTGGCATCGAAGCCCGGCAACGCACGCACTTCGAAATCGAACTCGCACTCCGCGGGCACGATATTGAGCGCGCGGCCGCCTTGGATGACGCCAGTTTGCACCGTGGTATACGGCGGATCGAAACGTTCGTCGCGATGTCCGGCCTGTGCGAGTTCTTCGCCGATCTCATCAAGATGGTTGATGAGACGCGCGGCATATTGAATGGCGTTGACGCCATAAGGCGCGTAGGCCGAGTGACACGGCGCGCCCTTCACACAGCAACGCATTGCAAGCTTGCCTTTATGACCGAGCACCGGCTTGAGTTCGGTCGGCTCGCCGACCAGACAGAGCACGGGTTTATGCTCGCGACGCGCGAGTTGTTCGAGCATTGGACGAACGCCGAGGCAACCGACTTCTTCGTCGTATGAGAATGCGAGATGCACAGGCATCTTCAAGTCGCGCTTGACGAAGATCGGCACTGCGGCAAGAACCGAAGCAAGAAAGCCCTTCATGTCCGCCGTCCCGCGGCCGTACAGACGCCCGTCTTTCTCGACAAGCCTGAACGGATCGACGGTCCATGCCTGACCATCGACGGGCACCACATCCGTATGACCCGACAGCGCAACGCCGCCGCGGTGGCGCGGCCCGATCGTCGCAAAGAGATTGGCCTTGGTGCGCTCGTCGTTATAGAACACCTCACATTCGACGTCATGCGCCACGAGATAATCTCGAATGAATTCGATAAGAGCCAGATTGGAGTCGCGGCTAACTGTCGCGAAACCGATCAGCGCCTCGAGCAGCGCACGGCTCGACATCTCATTCATCGCCCGGTACGCCGTAGCTCGGCGCCGCGGCCGGATTCAATGCGCGCGTCACATAGTCGTTCATCTGCGGTTCGTAGGCGGTCCACAATTCGCCGAGCTTGCCGATGGGATCTTCGTCGGCCCAATCGACGCGCAGGTCAACAAGCGGCCACGTCAGGTCACTCACTATTTTCAGCGCCGCCGAATGCACCGGCCCCGCTTCGCCGCCTGCCGCGATTGCAGCATTCATTGCTGCGAGCAACCTGTCGGCAAGATGGCCTTCGGCGTTTGCAAACGCGGCCGGCATCGCTTCAATGACGTGCTTTCCAGACAGCATGTTCCCCGCCGCGACACACTGGTTGCCCGCGACGGCATGATACGTGCCCAACGCTTCCTTGCCGCTGAAGAATGCGGTGCGGCCTTTTGCATCGACCACGGTCACCTGGCGAAACTCACTCCATTCGTTTGCATCGAGTGCCTGTTTCAAGGCCTCTGCTGGAGCGAGCTGCTTGCCGGCGAGAAGATCGAGAATCTGCGGCCCGAGCGCGGGCAACGTGACGTTTTGCGTTGCGACCGCGCCCACCCCCGCGCGAAGCCACGGGCAGCGTGCGCCCACGGCAATGCTCGACGAACTGATCGCAATACCGAGTTGGCCTGTCTTTTCGCAACGACCGACGATAGAGAAAGTCATGCGTACTCCTTATGCCTTGGGCGGCGGCGTCCATCCATCCGGAATGACGGCGATCACATCGATTTCCATTAGCCATTCCGGCTGTCCCAACGCGACCACGGTAAGCCCTGTCGAAATGGGAAAAACACCCTTGAGCCACTTGCCGACTTCGCGATACACCGGTTCACGAAACCGCACGTCAGTCAGGTAGGTGGTCGTCTTGACGATGTGGGAAAGGTCACTGCCCGCTTCTTCGAGCAACTGCTTGACGTTCTTCATCGCCTGCTCGGCTTGCGCGCGCGGATCGCCGAGACCGACGAGGTTGCCCGCGAAGTCCGTGCCGATCTGTCCACGCACATACACGGTATTGCCGGCGCGCACGGCCTGGCAAAGATCGTTGTCGAGCGTCTGGTTCGGGTACGTATCCTTCGTGTTGAACATGCGGATACGGGTATGCGTAGGTTGGCTCATCGATTTGCCTTCAATGTTTTAATTGACTTGAACGCTCTCTTCACGCTGCGGTTTCTGGCTGTGGCTTTGCGCAGTGTCGTAATACGCCTCATATTTGCGCTGCGTGACGATGTGATCGGCGATGTGCTTCGCGTCATGCCACACACCCCAGATAAATGCCGAGCCGCGTCGCGACAACCAGGGAAGGCCGAGGAAGTACACGCCTCGCTCACTCGATACACCGCGTTGGTGTTTGGGCTTGCCTTTCTCGTCGAACGTATCGACTTGCAGCCACTTGAAGTCGGTCGCGTAGCCCGTTGCCCAGATGATTGATGTGACGCCTGCCTGTTCCAGATCGAGATCCGTCAGCGGGTGGGTCAGACAGTCGGGGTCGGACGGAATCAGCCGTGCTTCCGGTTCAGCAGGAAGGTCGAGGCCGTTGCGGACTGCGTAACTGTCGGCTGCATCGAGCAGCGACAGATAGTTTTCATCTCCACGCGCAATGTTTTCCGCGAGGTCGGCGTTGAAGTGCACGACATTGCCGTCAAACGATTTCGTCAGACCGACGAGCGTAATGCCCTGATGCCCGAGTCGGCGGAAGTCCACGGTTTGCCCTCCACGCGCACCGCTCACCGCGATAGTCACATGCTCGCGGCCGGGCTTCATCACTTCGGCATCCCACTCGCCGAGAACGCCCAGCCACCAGCAGAAGTCGCGTCCGCGATACGCGCGCGGCGGACGGTCATGCGCACCAACAGACAGATACACGTTGCGGCCCGCGCGCTGCAGTTCATCGGCAATCTGCACGCCCGATGAACCGGCGCCCACCACCAGTACGCCACCAGCGGGCAGCTGCTGCGGGTTGCGATAATCCGCCGAATGGATCTGCGTGAGCGATGCATTGTGCGGCGCGATCGGCGGAATCACGGGCTTCTGGAATGGACCTGTCGCCACGACGACGCGCCTCGCCTCCAGCACGCCATCCGACGTCTCGACGGTAAAACCTTCGCGCCCCGCGTTGCGTACCACCTTCGTCACCTCGACGCCGGTGCGGATCGGTGCTTCGAACTTCCTCGCGTAGGCGACGAAGTAATCTGCGACTTCTTCTTTGGGCGCAAAGGCATCCGGCCGGGTCTCGGCGAATTCAAGGCCCGGAAAGCGATCGTGCCAGGCGGGGCCGTTCGCGACAAGCGAATCCCACCGTCCCGTACGCCAGCGCTCCGCAATGCGTGCGCGTTCCAGCACCAGATGCGGCACGCCGTGGCGGCTCAAATGTTCGCTCATGGCGACGCCGGCCTGGCCCGCGCCTACTACGAGCGTATCGATTGGCGTTGTTCCCACAGTCATGGCTATGTCCTTCCGAGAGGCGGTATGTCGTCGTGGGAATCTACGCGCCGAAGCAGGATCGATAAAATATTTTCAAAAAATGCAAAGCATTGGAAAAAGCTATGCGCAGTTTTTTGTCCGCTCCACAATGCGATGCATCCTTCTCTCTTGAACGACGCCAATGGAAAGCCACCCGCTACGCTATTCGTTGCGCCAGTTGCGCTATTTCGTGGTCACCGCCGAGGCACTTTCCTTTACCGCAGCGGCGAGGAAACTGCACATTTCGCAGCCGTCCATCTCCACGGCGTTAGCCGATCTGGAAGTGTCTTTCGGCGTGCAGCTCTTCATTCGCCACCACGCCAGCGGTCTCTCGCTGACGCAGGCCGGGCGCGATTTATTGGGCCAGGCCCGCAATCTTCTGAAGATCGCAGAAGAATTGCAGATGGCCGCTAAAGAGATGGATGGCGGAATGACGGGCTCCATCGCCCTGGGCTGCCTCGTGTCGCTCGCGCCGCCGCTTATGCCGGGACTGATTGCGCGCTTCACCGAAGATCACGCAGGCATTTCCTTTCGCACCGTCGAGGCACACCAGGATGCGCTGCTTCGCGGCTTGCACGACGGCTCGCTCGATATCGCGCTGACGTACAGCCTGGATCTCACCGAGGACATTGCCTTCACGCCGCTGCTGTCTTTGCCGCCTTACGCCATTCTTCCGCGCACGCACCGGCTGGCGCGCGCCCGCAAGATTTCGCTGGCGGATTTATTGCCCGAGCCCTATGTGATGCTCGATCTGCCGCACAGCCGCGAATACTTCGCCGCGCTCTTCGACGCGGTGGGCAGCCGCCCCGTCCCCGCGTTTCGCTCGTCCCAGCCGGAAGTGGTGCGCGGCATGGTGGCAAATGGACTCGGCTACAGCCTGCTCAACTTTCCGCTCAAGTCCAATCGCACCGTGGATGGCGAAGAGTTCGTGATTAAACGCTTTAAAGACAGTGCCAATCCAACGATGCTCGGCATCGCACAGTCTCGCACCATGAAACCCCGTCAGGTGGTGCATCGCTTCGCTTCGTTTTGCGAGAACTACATACGGCGCTTGCACATCGACGCTTGAACAGCGCTGCATAGCCAAAAGCTTTGCGTTGTATCCGAAAACTATATTTTGACTGGGATATTGGCTTGATAGATTGAGTCCATGCCGAGCGCGTTGCGCCGGGCGCTCCTGCTTAACGCACGCAAGGGACGAAGTCATGGACAACGCCGGACTGACCGAGTTGATCGACGCATTGCGCACCGGCTGCGATCGGCCGTTCAGCGACGCTCGCGCCATGCCGCCCGGCGTCTACACGTCAACGGAATTTCTGACGCGCGAAGAGCGCGACATCTTCCAGCGCGAATGGCAATGCGTCGGCCGCGCAAGCGCGCTCAAAGCGGTCGGCGATTATCTGACCGCACGCATCGGCGCACAACCGGTCGTCGTTTTGCGCGACGAACAAATGCAACTGCGCGCGATGTCCAATGTGTGCCTGCACCGCATGTCGATGTTGCTCGAAGGACGCGGCAATGTACGGCGCATCGTATGTCCTTATCACGCGTGGAATTACTCGCTCGACGGCGCACTGAAGGGCGCGCCTCTCATGGACCGTCAGGAAGGCTTCTGCAAAGAGAGCTACAAGCTTCCCGCCGTGCGCTGCGAGGAATGGCAAGGCTGGATCTATGTCACGCTCGATCAGGATGCCCAACCGGTCCACCAGCAGCTTGCGGAACTGAGTCCGCTGATCGACGCGTACGGTATGACCGACTACATCGAAACTTTCTATGAAGAGCACGTGTGGGACACCAACTGGAAGATTCTCGCCGAGAACTTCATGGAGAGTTATCACCTGCCGATGCTTCATCGCGCGACGGTAGGTCCGCACTCGCGTCTTGAAGAGATGGAGTGCCCGCCGGGACATGCGGCATTCAACTATCACTGGATCACCAAGGAAGCGTCTCTGCCTATCGGCAACGCGCATCCCGACAACACGCGCCTGACCGGCCACTGGCGCAAGACCACCGCTTTGCTCGCCATCTATCCGACCCATCTGATCACGCTCACGCCCGGTTATTTCTGGTACCTCGTGCTGCAACCGCAAGGCGTCGGGCGCGTGCATATACGGTTTGGCGGCGGCCTGTCGCCGGAATTCATCGCCGATCCGAAAGCGAATGCGCATATGGCCACGCTCAAGAAATTGCTCGACGAAGTGAATGCCGAAGACAGGCGCGGCGTCGAAGCGGTCTTTCGCGGCGTGCATGCGCCGCTTGCCAAACCGGGGCACCTGAGCCATCTCGAACGGCCGAACTACGACTTCGCGCGTTATGTGGCGAGCAAGCTGAATTCGCGTTAAGAACGACAGGACGCAACTACGATGTCTAATCCCTCCTTCATTTCGTTCTCGGGCGTGAGCAAATCGTATGACGGCGCGAATTATGTCGTCGACGATCTGAACCTCGATGTACGCAAGGGAGAATTCCTGTCGCTGCTCGGACCTTCCGGCTCAGGCAAGACGACCACGCTGATGATGCTGGCGGGATTCGAATCGCCGACACAAGGCGAGATCCGGCTCGACGGCAAGCGGCTCGACGACAAGCCGCCGCATCAGCGCGACATCGGCATGGTGTTCCAGAACTATGCGTTGTTTCCGCATCTGACCATTGCGGAGAATGTCGCGTTTCCGCTGTCGGTCAGACGCGTGAGCCGCGCCGAACAGAAGACGCGCGTGAAGCGTGCGCTCGACATGATCGAGTTGCCGCATCTGGCGAATCGCCGGCCTGCGCAACTCTCGGGCGGACAACAGCAACGCGTTGCGCTTGCGCGGGCACTCGTGTTCGAACCGAGTGTCGTCCTGATGGACGAACCGCTCGGCGCACTTGACAAGCGTCTGCGTGAAACGATGCAATACGAGATCATGCGGTTGCATCGCGAGTTGTCCTTAACGATTGTGTATGTGACGCACGATCAAGCCGAAGCATTGACCATGTCGGATCGCGTCGCCGTATTTTCCGACGGACGCATCCAGCAGGCCGCCACGCCGAGCGAGCTTTACGAGAACGCTCAGAACGCATTCGTCGCGAACTTCGTCGGCGAAAACAATGGACTGACCGGACGCGTAGTGAGTTGCGATGACCGCTGGGCGACGTTCGCGTTGTCCGACGGCAGCCTCATTCGAGGCCGATGCGAGGAAGGCTTGCGCATCGGCGACGACGCCATGCTCGCGCTGCGCCCCGAACGCGCGCACATTCCGAGCGCGGAAGGTCTGCAAGTCGGCGAACACGATAACGTCGTGCAGGCGCGCGTGGAAGAGCTTGTCTATTGCGGCGATCACCACCGTGTGCATCTGACGCTCGGCTCGCGCGATTCAATCGTCGTCAAAGTGCCCAATACGCAACGTCATGCGCTGCCCTCGGCGGGCGACACGATCCAGGTCGCCTGGCGTCACGACGACTGCAAGATTCTCGCGATGGCCGCGGCGCCCCGCCCGCACCCGATCGATACCTTCGCCACGCCCTCACCTTCTCTCATCACGACCGCACCCGCAGGAGCCAACTGACATGCGCACTCGACTCAAAGCACAATGCGCCGCACTCGCCCTACTCGCTATTGCCGGCGTAACCACTCAGGCAGCCGAAACGCTGAACGTGGTGACGTTTGGCGGCGCGCTCGAAGCTGCGGCCAAGAAGGCCTGGATGGACCCGTTCACGCAGTCGAACGGCACGCAGTTCTCGCTCGAATCGTATGACGGCGGACTCGCGAAGCTTTCGGCAATGGAACAGGCCAAGAACACCACATGGGACCTGATCGACCTCGAAACCAACGATGCGATCACCGCCTGCGACGAAGGTCTGCTCAGGAAGTTCGACAAAAGGTCGCTCGGCAAAACCAGTGACTTCATTCCCGGTTCGATCAGCGATTGCGCGGTGGCCAGCATGGTCTGGTCGACGGTCTACGCTTACGATTCGAGCAAGCTGAAAAATGCACCGACCACCGTCAACGATTTCTTCGACGTGCAGAAATTCCCCGGCAAGCGCGGCCTGCGCAAATCGCCGAAGGTCGCGATGGAATGGGCGCTGATCGCCGACGGTGTCGATCCCAAGGACGTTTATAAAGTGCTCGGCACGCCGGCAGGCGTCGACCGCGCCTTCAAAAAGCTCGATACGATCAAGAAGAACATTGTGTGGTGGGAGTCGGGCGCGCAAGCGCCGCAGCTGCTCGCCGACGGCGCCGTGGTGATGGTGCAGGCGTATAACGGCCGCATCGACGATGCAGTGAAGAAAGACCACAAGCCCTTCAAGGCCGTGTGGGATGCACAGGTCTACGATTTCGAATGGTGGGGCATTCCGAGCGGCGCGAAGCATGCCGATCTGGCGTCGAAGTTCATTGTGTCGCAAGCGCAGCCGAAGGCATCGTCGGATCTGGCGAAGTACATCGCTTATGCGCCGCCGCGCAAGGACGCGGTCGCGCTCGTCGATAAACAGCGTCTTGCCGACATGCCGACCGCGCCGGACAACTTCAAACGCGCCGTGCAGATCAACGCGAACTTCTGGGCCGACAACGCCGATGCGATCAACAAGCGCTTCCAGGTGTGGCTCACGCAATAAGTCAATTCAAGCAGACGGGAAGACGAACATGCCTGCATCGGTCCACGCAAACACTACCGGTCTTCCTCGGGAAACGGCTGGCCGCGCGTCCTATAACAAGGCGCAACGGCGCGCATCGGTGCAGGCGCTTCTGCTCGCATTACCGCTCATCGTATTTCTGCTCTCGACGTTCATCGCGCCCATCGCCATGCTGCTCGCACGCAGCGTGCAAAATCACGAAGTGGCAGGCAGCATGCCCGCGCTCACGCAGGCCTTGAATGCATGGGACGGCCGGGACATCCCGGGCGAGCCTACTTTCGCGTTGCTCGCGTCGGGCCTGAAACAGGCGCAGGAAAGCGGCCAGCTGGGAGCGGTCGCACGCCGTCTCAACTTCGCGCAGCCGGAGTTTCGCAGTCTGCTGATGCGCACTGCGCGCAACATTCGCGGCGACGTACCGAAAGCGTGGAAGCCTGCGTTGATCGGTATCGATGAACGTTGGAACTCGCCCGAAGTGTGGCGTCTGCTGAAACGCGCGGCCGAGTCGCCCACGCCCGACTATCTGCTTGCCGCCATGGATGCGCAAGTCACGCCGCAAGGGGCCATCGCTTCGATGCCCGCGAATGCGTCGGTCTATCGCGAAGCATTCGTTCGGACCATATCGATCAGCGCGACCGTTACGCTGCTTTGCCTCGTTCTGGGTTATCCCGTTGCATGGCTGCTCGCGAATCTGCCCGCGAAAACCGGCAACCGTCTGATGCTGTTCGTGATCGTGCCGTTCTGGACGTCGCTGCTCGTGCGCACGACCGCGTGGTACGTTCTGCTGCAACCGGGCGGTGTCATCAACAGCGTGTTGTCCGGGCTGGGTCTCGCCACGCATCCTGTACCGCTGATTTTCAATCGCACCGGCGTGTTGATCGGCATGACGCATGTGCTCTTGCCCTACATGATTCTGGCGATCTATTCGGTCATGAAGAGTGTTTCGCCCGTCTATGTGCGCGCGGCAAAATCGCTCGGCGCGCATCCGTTCACGGCGTTCGTGCGGATCTATGTGCCGCAGACGCTGCCGGGCATCGGTGCCGGATGCTTCCTCGTGTTCGTGCTGGCGCTCGGCTACTACATCACGCCTGCACTGCTCGGCGGCGCAGGCGACGAGATGATCAGCCAGCTCATCGCCATGCAAACCAACACCCAGCTCAACTGGGGGCTCGCGGGCGCGCTGTCGGCGTACCTCGTGATCTTTACGGCGATCTTCTACTTCCTGTTCAACCGCATCGTCGGCATCGACCGGCTGCGCTTCGGTTGACTTATCGGCATCGAAGGACACGCTCATGCAAGACAAACGCAACACGGTGCTGACGGAACGCGTCGCTGCGCGCTGGGTTCGTGTGCACACCGCGCTCGTGCTGTTCTTCCTGATCGCGCCCATCCTCGCGATCATTCCGCTGTCGTTCAATTCGGGCTCGTATTTCTCGTATCCGATGCAGGGCTTTTCCTTTCGATGGTACGAGCAGGCACTCACAAGCGCGGACTGGCAGCGCGCCTTACTGAACAGCGTGGGCATCGGCGCAGCATCGACCTTGATCGCAACCTGTCTCGGCACGCTTGCCGCACTGGGGTTGTCGCGTTCACAGTTTCCGTTGCGCTCGGTCATCATGCCGATCATCATTTCACCGATGATCGTGCCCATTGTCGTCGTAGCGGCCGGCTTCTACCTCATCTTCGCGCCCCTCGGACTGGTGAACTCGTACGCCGGCGTCGTGCTTGCACATGCGGCGCTCGGCACGCCGTTTGTCGTCATCACGGTGACCGCATCGTTGTTGTCATTCGATCAGAGCCTGTTGCGCGCCGCGTCGGGTCTCGGGGCCCGTCCCTGGACTGCGTTCCGCCGTGTCACCCTGCCGCTCATCACACCCGCTGTCGCAACGGGCAGCGTGTTTGCGTTCGCGACATCGTTCGATGAAGTCATCGTGATCCTGTTCATCGGCGGGCCCGACCAGAAGACCGTACCGCGCCAGATGTGGAGCGGTATCCGCGACTCCATCGATCCGTCCATTCTTGCGGTCGCGACCATGCTGATCGTGTTTGCGGTGTTGCTCTTTGCGAGCATCAACTGGTTAAGAGCGCGGGCGTCTGCGGCGAGCCAGGCGTTGACCTGATTGCGCGGCACGAAAGTGGCGCAGGCTAAGTGACAGACGTGCCGGTTGGGTGGATTGGCGACGTCGAACGAGTGCTTCGCGACGAATTCACGATTCGTCCTGCAGTTGCGCGATCAACTGCAGGACGAACTCTTTCAATGCGGCCGACAACACGCGCCCCGACAAGGTCTGAATCTGTACGCTGCGCAGCGTCATGCCGGGATGGTCAATCGGGATCGCCACGAGACCGTCCTGCTCCAGCCGCGCCCGCACCGTAAACCGGCTCGTCAGTGAGACTGCGCCTGACACCTGCGTGAAAACGCACAACGTGCTCGAGTTATTACAGGTTAAGACTGGCTCGAACAGCAGGCCCTCAAGACTGGATGTCACGTCGAACATTTGCCGGATCGTCGTGCTCCGATCGAGCAGTGCAATCGGAAAGGGCTGCAGGTCGGCCAGCGACACCTTGCTGCGAGCGGCCAGCTCATGGCTACGCTTCATCAACGCATAGATCGGCGCGCTACGCGCGTACTCGACGCGAATCTCCGGGTCACGCGCAACACTAAAGGTCAGACCGATATCCGCGTCGCCGTTACGCACGCGCAGTGTCACGTCCTGAGGCGCAGCCACCGTCAGCTCGAAGCGCGTACCCGGCGACTTTTCCAGAAAGCCGGCGATGACGTGCGGCAGCATGTCCCGCGCAAATGCTTCCGATGAGGCGATACGAATCGTGCTTCGATCGAATGAAGCAAGCGCCTTGATTTCATCGAGTACCTGCTCACCCTCCAGCAGGGTTCTGCGCACATGAGCGGCCAGAAGTTCACCGGCCTTGGAGAGCGCCATGCCGCGCGGTTGCCGCTCGAATAGCGGATACCCCACTTCCTCTTCCAGCTTGGCAATCTGCCGGCTGATTGCCGAGATCGTCACGTGCAATTGCTCAGACGCTTCGCTTAGCGAGCCGGTGTTCGCAACCGCCAGAAAGTAACGAAGAGCGACGCTGTGCATGCAGGACGCGCTGGTTTGCGCTTTTGGAAAGGAGAGTCTGCAAATAAGTCAATTGTGGTGCGGCTTTTGACTTCGTACGCTTGGTCGATCGAAGCAATCACTCGCAGCATACACGCCTACTGGTGAGGAGCATGATGACACGCGATGAAGCGATCGACAATGCCATTTCATATTTCGATTCGGGCGCTTTCTTGCGGGATCTGCAGCGCAGGGTCCGGATGGAGACCGAAAGTCAGGAAGCTTCGGGTATGCCTGTACTTTGGGATTATCTGAGCGGCGAGTTGGTCCCTTCGGTCCAACGACTCGGCTTCGAGACCCGCATCGTGGCGAACCCGGTCGAAGGTTACGGCCCGTTCCTGCTCGCGGCGCGCATCGAAGATCCCGCCCTGCCCACCGTCCTTATCTATGGACACGGCGACGTCGTGCGCGGATACGCGGGCCAATGGAAGAATCAGATGTGCCCGTGGAATATCACCATAGACGAAGACCGCTGGTACGGCCGGGGCACCGCAGACAACAAGGGCCAACATACGATCAATCTGGCTGCGCTCGAACAGGTCATGGCCGCAAGAAACCAGCGCTTGAACTTCAACGTAAAGCTGCTCATCGAAATGGGTGAAGAAGCGGGGTCACCCGGGCTTCAGGCGCTTTGTGAACAGCACAAGGAAACCCTCGCGGCCGATCTTCTGGTCGCTTCCGACGGCCCCCGTGCCAGCGCAGACACCCCTTGCGTTTTTCTCGGCTCACGCGGGCTTGTCAACTTCACCCTCTCGCTTAACCTGCGCGACGGCGCCCATCACTCAGGCAATTGGGGCGGCCTGCTGCGCAACCCCGGTACTGTGCTCGCTAACGCGATTGCGTCCATCGTCGATGCGCGTGGCCGGATCCTGGTAGAGCAGTTATGCCCCCGAGACATTCCTGAGGCCATACGTCATGCATTAAAAGACGTCGCCGTAGGCGGCGGCCCCCACGATCCGGCGATCGATCCCGACTGGGGCGAACCGTTCCTGACCGCCCAGGAACGCGTCTACAGCTGGAACGCGCTGGAGGTGCTGGCGTTCACGACCGGAAACCCGGCCAATCCGGTCGGCGCCATTCCCCCCACCGCTCGGGCGCATTGCCAGCTCCGATATGTGGTCGGCACTGCCGCCGGCAACATCGCCGCGCTCCTGCGAAGCCACCTGGACCGGCTTGGCTTCAGCATGGTCGAGGTCGAGATCGGCGAACAGATGGACGCGACACGCCTGCCGCCCGATGACCCATGGGTCGAATGGGCACTTGACTCGCTGCGGCAGACAACCGGAAAGAAACCGGACCTGCTGCCGAATCTCGGCGGATCAATACCCAATCACGTCTTCATGGATATCCTGGGCATGCCGACGATCTGGATTCCCCACTCGTATAGCGGCTGCTCCCAGCACGCGCCGAATGAGCATCTGCTCGCAAGCGTGGCGCGCGAAGCGCTGCAGATCATGGCTGGCCTCTTCTGGGATCTCGGTGAAAACGGCGCGACGGTTCGAAGTCGACGCCAACGCGCAGGACATCATCAACTGGCATAGGTCCCTTTTTCTCGAGCGAATACTCCTTCCATCTCCAGGACTATCACATGCACACCGCCGCGACTGTGACTGATACCGCTTCAATTGAAACCAGGCGTTCCAGCTTTCACCGGATCATCCTGGCCGCCTCGATCGGCAACGCACTGGAATGGTTCGATATCCTGATCTATGGATTTTTCGCCACCATCATCGCCAAGACATTCTTCCCGGCCTCGAACTCCACCGTGTCGCTTCTGATAACGCTTGGAACGTTTGGTATTTCCTACCTCGTCAGACCGCTCGGCGCACTCGTGCTCGGCTCCTATGCGGACCGGCGCGGCCGCAAGGCATCCATGATGGTGTCGATTGTCATGATGATGCTAGGCACCGCCCTGATAGCCCTGATGCCGGGCTACGCGACGATAGGCATCGCGGCGCCGATTGCGGTCGTGTGCGCGCGCATGGTCCAGGGGTTTTCCGCGGGGGGCGAATTCGGCAGCACCACCGCCTTCATGGTCGAACAGGCACCTGAGCGAAAAGGCTTTATCGCCAGCTTCCAGTTCGCAAGCCAGGGCCTGAGTTACCTGCTCCCGCAGGGTTCGGGGTCATACTGACGAATACGCTCGAAACGGCTGCGCTCGACTCCTGGGGTTGGCGCTTGCCGTTTCTGTTCGGCATCCTGATCGGACCCGTAGGCCTTTATTTGCGCAAGCACGTTCATGAAGGACAAAGTTTCCAGGAAGCGAGATCGGAAGAGCATCCGGTCAGCACGGTGTTTGCCCGTCAGAAGGGCCGCATGCTCCTCGCCATCGGCACGCTGGTGGTGTCGACCGGAACGAGTTACGTCATCCTTTACATTCCAACCTACGCGGTCCGCCAGCTTCATCTTCCCGAAAGTTTCGGTTTCATGGCGGCGATGCTCACCGGTGCCATTCTCACGTTTGTTACACCGTTTGTTGGCCATCTCTCCGACCGTGTCGGACGCGTGCGCTTGATGATGTGGGCCGGCATCGTCTTCACGTTGACCATTTACCCGGTTTTTAAGGTTCTCGGCGAGCACGCCGGCCTTGGCGCACTGATGGCGACGATGGCGTGGGTGGGGCTGCTTAAGGCCGTCTATTTCGGAGCCCTGCCCGCTTTGATGGCGGAGACCTTCCCGATCGAAACGCGGGCTACCGGCATGGCGATCAGCTACAACATTGGGGTGACTATTTTCGGCGGCTTCGCCCCGTTGATTGTGGCGTCGCTGATTCAGGCGACCGGCAGCAAGCTGGCCCCGGCCTATTATCTGATGCTGCTCGGCGTGATCAGCCTGATTGCGTTGTGGCGATGCCGCAAGACGCTGGATCTGCGGTGATGGGTGGTGGTGATGAGTGGGGGCGATGAGCGGCGGCCTTGACCGCATCCTTGAAGGCGTTGCCGGCAGTGAATTTGTCCGTCCTGGCCGCAGCAAACAGCGTGCGGCTGGTTGGCTGCGCCGCTTCGCATGACGGAGCCCGGCACGTCTAGTGTGCGTAGGTTGCCAACACCGCTCTGATCGCCGGGTCATGTATGTTGTTCGGCGTCACGGTTACCACATCGACGAACACCGTTGAGAGAACGGGATGGCCGTGCAAGGCACCGACTAATGCCTCCACGGCGAGATAACCCATGCGGTAAGGGTCCTGCACCACATCGGCATAAATAACGCCGCGTTTGAGTCCAGTCATGAATTCCGGGCGCCAGTCGAATACGACGAGGCGCGGCCGGTCGCCGATCGCCTTGGCTTCCACCACTCGCAAGGCGCCATAGGCAATCGGCTCAGCCGGCGCGAAGACAGCGTCAAGATGACCCGTGTAGCTGTTCAGGGCATTGGCGATCAATCCCTCCGCATCACGCGGCCGGTATCCCACGTAAGAATCGACAACGACATCCCATTGCTCTTTGCGTGCGACGCTAAGGAACCCGTTTTCGCGCTCGCTCGTGGAACGGATGTTCGGGGCGAGCCGCAGCACGGCCACCTTGGCACCCTTTCGCAGGACGGGCAAGAGGCTCTGCGCGGCTATTCTGCCTGCCTCGAAATTGTCGGTAGAAACGGTTGAGAGGGACTTGTAATCGGCGCTTGCCCGGTCGACCAGAACGATTGGGACCGAGATAGAAGCAGTAGAGGCACCCTGCAGCGGCTCCGGTGCCAGGACAATGCCGGCCACGCCTTGCTGCACGAGGTAGTCGATGATATGCCGCTGGAGATTGGGTGTCTCGAGCGACGCCCCGTCAGAAGGGTTCCGCATGAGAAGCTGAACGTGCTGGTCGCTCGCCGCACGTTCAATTCCCCTGATCATTGTCTGATAGAAAACGAGCGACGACCCGGGTAAAACGACACCGATGGTCGTCGACCAGGCGGCCGCAACCGTGCCGACCCACACGCAGAGAACCCCGCAAAACAATAGAATCATGCGCATATTTAACTGACCATCGCTATTGGCTCAGCCGAAAAGGGCTCCGCGCGATCCGAGTCCTTTCTTAACGATACTCTATGAGGCGGTCGTACGATTTATTGTAAGCGTTGTTGTCACGGCTCGATAAATGCGCACTGTCCGGATTTGGTGGAGGCGTCAATGTCCACCGCGGCGTGGCAGATGCTTCGTGATGACGCATCTGCGCGAACAGCAAGCGAATCCGGTTATGCGTTTTTGTCCCACATCGGATTCATGTTGCCAGAGGAGCATCGTCATCCAGTTGGCGGCGAAGGCCGCAAGCCTGTTTGAGCGTGGTGCCGAAGAACAGCCACAGCGCCAGCGATCCGGTAGAGACAGCGCCCAGCACGAGGAACGCGCTCGCGTATCCGAAGTGCTGGGCGAGTACACCGCCCAGCGCCGGACTCAGTGCCGCGCCGACTCCCTGCACCGTCATGACCACGCCTTGTCCGACGTTGACCCGTCCCGTGCCTTGCAACAGCCGCACCACCAGCGCGGGCACTGCGACGCTCTGCAAGCCCGCGCCGACGCCGTCGAGGGCCTGAACCGGCCATACGCCCCACGCGGTGATCAACATGGCGGCCACCAGGCCACGCAGCGGCAGCGCAAGGAAAGTGATCAGAATCACGCCCCAGTACCCAATTCGCTCAATGAGGCGGTTCGCAAAACAGGCGGCGACGACCATCACAAACTGAGCGACCACGACAGTCTGGGCAGTGAAGGCATTAGGATCGCCTTGATGCGCCGCGACGACCGCAAGCCCATAAAGCGGCAGCATCGCCGCATTGCCCAGATGAAAAATCGCGAGCGATGCGGCGAAGAGGAGCAAGGGCCGGCACGTTAACAAGACGCGAAAAGCGCTCGCATGCTCATGCTCGGGGTTCGACTCCCCCGATGTCGGGCCCCCGAGACCGCGCGCGCGGTCGTGATCGATTGCGTCGCGACGGATCAGCAGCGTCGCGATGACAGTCAGGAAGCCGAACACGCCGGCCAGCACGAACACCGCGCTGAATCCGTAGCGCCATCCCAGCCAGCCCGAGAGCGCGGCACCGGCCACGTTGCCCGCGTGATTGGCCACCTGATTGCGGCCGAACTGCCGGTCGAAACCTTTCTCGCGCACGATTCCCAGCGTCACGCCGGCCACCGCCGGACCGAGCGCCGCCCCCGTCACGGCAGTGAAGATCTGTGACGCCGCCACCATCCAGTAACTGTGGGATATCCACAGCGCGAGCGACGCGAGCGTCGTCATTACCCCCGCGACGACGATGATGCCGCGCTTGTGATGCGTGGCGTCCACCAACGCACCTGCCGGAGCAGTCGCAAGCACGCCCGCGATACCACCCAGCGTCATGACCGTGCCGATTGCGTCCGGATGCCAGCCATGCGCCTGAAGAAAGACGCCGAGAAATGGCCCGATACCGGCCTGCACATCGGCCATGAAGAAATTGAGTCCTTCGAGCGCGTACTGAGGGTTCATGGCTCACTCATGGCGTCCGTTCTTGTTGGGTCGAGGCTGCGTGCCGACGATGCCGTGCTCCTGCGAGGCTTCGACGGCATAGGCGTCGGTGCCTGGCGGCGGGTGACGTTAGAGCAATGTGTCTGCATGGCGCGCCACGACTTACGCGCCATGCACGAGGCGCAGCCTTGTCAGGGCGCCTCGGGCGCATCGACGAGTTCGGCGATTTCGTCGACCTCGATCGTGCGCCCGTGCCTCGTCCTGAGGCCGTGCCCCCAGGCGTGAACGTGCACGCCCGGCGTCAGATAATCGGCCAGTTCGGCGGCAGCGTGAGGCGGCATGCGCAATGACGTGCCGTCGTCCAGCAGTGCGCCGCGCAATTCGCCTTTCGGGCCGAAGAGCGAAAGCACCACTTCGCCCGATGCGTCCATCGGTTTGCGTTTTACATCCGGCTTGTGATGCTTCTCGCCTTTGAGATGGGGACCTTCGTCGAGAATCACGACGCCGCTTGCGGTCGTCAGCGAAACGGCGGCGATCATGTCGGCATCGCGTGGCCTGATGCCGCGCACGCGTACGACATCGCCGGGCGTGACGTGACGCACGATCTGTTTCGACAGATGCGGGGGAAAGTGAACCTGACGCGAGCCGACGATGAGGCCGTCGACTTCACCGTGCGGATTCAACAGAAAACGTGTGACTTTGCCGCGCGTTTCCGGAAGGCTCGTAGGGTCGATCCAATGCATGTTCGTTGTCCTTAAAGTTGTGATGGCGCTGCCTCAATGCATCTGCGGCATGGGCGGCATGGGCGCGTTCCGCTCGTAGAGCGGAGTCAGATTGCCCGGCGAGCCGAAGGCGGTCGCCTGAAGCGCGGTGCCGTATTGATTGCGCGTGCCGTAGCCTTGCGCCGATACGGTCGCCCCCGTCCGCACCAGGGCCGCAAACTGTTGAGCCACGGGCGGGGTGAGTTTGATCACCGTGCCGTCGGAGAGGATCACGCCATCGGGTTCGCCGCGCGGTGCGGTCGTAATGTGCGCGACCTGTCCTTGCGCGCTCAGGCGCGAGAGTCCTCCTTCGCGCGCGGCGCGCGGCATCGGCTGTACGCCGCGCATCGGCGGCTCGTCGATCACCTGCCGGCCCGTCTGTGTGTCGGTGATGCGTCGAGCCGCCAGGCCGCCACCTTCCTCACGTCTGCCGCTCACTTCTACGAGGTCACCGCGACGAACTGCCGAAGTCAGTTGCGCGCTCATATGCGGAGGAAAGCGCACGAGGGTACCGTCGTCGGTGATGAAGCCATCGACGTCGCCATCCGGATTCGTGAGGAAACGCACGACGGTGCCGCGCGTGATCGCGACCGAAGCCGCGTCGGCAAGCGCACGCGGCTCTGCGCCTTGCGGCGGCGCAGGCAGCGGCGTTGCGGAGAGGGAAGGCAGCGGAGGATCTGTGCCGACGGCCGGCGGTGTCGGCGTTGCAGCGGATTGTGCTGCGCAGACGGCGTTCGCTGTAAGCAAGGCCGCGAGCACGGCGATTCGCAAGCTGGCATATCGGGTCGATTGCATGATTCACTCCTTTTGCGTAGCGAGGAATTATCTGCAAGGCGTATGCCAATCTGGAAACGCCGGCGGCTCGACGCATTGCGCGACCACGCCGTGTGGAAGTGTCAAAGTACCGGACGGCACATGTCCAATTCCGGACGGTGCGCGCTTCAGACGGAGGCGTCGGACATGCCCAGCGACGCCATGCGCGTGTAGAGCGACTGGCGGCTGATGCCGAGCCGCCGCGCCGCCTCGGCGCGATTGCCGCCCGATGCCGACAGCGCATGAACAATCAGCGCGCGCTCCAGTTGCGCCACCGCTTGCGGCAGCGGAAGCTCGAGCAGCGCCGGGGGAATCGGGTCATCCGCGCTGTCGCGCGTCGCGGACAGAAACGCGAAATCGTCACGCGTGAGCACCTGGGCCGGCGCAAGCGCGCTCGCCCGCTCGATCGCATTGGCCAACTCCCGGACGTTGCCGGGCCAGGCGAAGGTGGCGAGCAGGCGCTGCGCATCGGCTGAAAGATGTTTGCGCGCGGGATCGACCGATGCACTCGCAAGGAAGTGCTCGGCGAGCGGCAGGATATCGGCCACGCGCTCGCGCAGCGGCGGCATATGCAGCGGAATGACGTTGAGACGAAACAGCAGGTCTTGCCGGAACGTCCCGGCCGCGACCATCGAAGCGAGATCGCGATGCGTGGCGGCGACGACACGCACATCGACCGTTACGATCCGGTTCGTGCCGAGCGGAGTGACTTGCCGCTCCTGAAGCACGCGCAGGAGCTTCGCTTGCATGGGAAGCGACATATCGCCGACTTCATCCAGAAAGAGCGTGCCGCCATGCGCTTCCTCGACGCGCCCTCGCCTGTCGCCCTGTGCGCCCGTGAATGCGCCTTTGCCGTGTCCGAAGAGTTCGCTCTCGAGCAGGTCGTCGGGAATGGCGGCGCAGTTCACCGCGACGAAGGGACCGCTCGCGCGCGCCGACGCACGATGCAGCACCCGCGCCGCAATTTCCTTACCGGTCCCCGTTTCACCGGTGATCAGCACGGTCGAACCCCCACCCGCCGCGCGGCCGAGGCGCTTCTGCACCTCACGCATGGTCTCGCTCACGCCGAGCAGCTGCGGCTCATCGGCTCGTGCCTCGTCGGGGAACACGCGTGCGGCGGGCGCGTCGGCCTGGGCCGACAGAATGCGCTTGAGCAGCGCGGCGATCTCGTCCCGTCCGACCGGCTTGGTGAGGTGCTCGAAAGCGCCGAGCCGCATTGCCCCGATGGTGTTGTCGCTTGTCGCGTGCGCGGTGAGCATCACGACCGGTACGCTCTGTAGCCCCGGCGTTTTGCGCAGCGTTTCCAGCACGGCGAGGCCGTCAGCGCCCGGCAAGCGGAAGTCGAGAAAGATGCAGTCGGGCGCGGCACGCCCGCGCAACTGCTCGAACGCGTCATCGCCGGACCGGGCTTCGGACGGCGAGTAGCCGAGGTCCTGCACGGTTTCCGCAAGGCCTTCGCGGAACGCGTCGTCGTCATCGATGATCAGGATGGTCGCCATGGCAAGTCGATCACAAAGCGTGTCACGTTCGAATCTTCCGCAAGGTAGGCGCGCCCACCATGCGCCGACGCAATCTCGCGGACGACGGCAAGACCGAGACCCGATCCCTCGGGACGGCCCGTCACGAAGGGCTCGAAGATCCGCTCGCGCTCGGCCGGCCCCACGCCGGCACCATTATCGATGACTTCGAGCCTGAGCCGTTCACCTCCCTGCGCGACGGCGCAATACGCGCGGACCGTCACGTTCCCGCCTGACGGCGCGTGCCTGAGCGCGTTCACAAGAAGGTTGTCGAGCGCACGTGCCATCTGCGCGGGATCGAAAACGGGCCGCGTCGGATTCTGCGCAACTTCCGCGCCGAGCGTGACATGTCTACTTTCAGCGCGCGATTCGTGCGTATGAACGATATCGTCGAGCCACGCGCGCAGATCGACCTCGCATGGGCGGACCGTCACCGATTGTGTCAGCGCCAGCAGGCTCGTCACTTGCAGCTCGATGCGCGCCACCTGCTCGATGATGGTCCTCAACGCGGCTTCGCGGCGTGCGCCGTCACCCGCCAGCGCGTTCTCGGCCTTGAGCCGCATCGCGCCCGCCGGATTGCGAATCTCATGCGCGATTTGCGCCGCCATCTTCCCCAACGTGCTGAACCGCTCGGCCTCTGCGAGTTGCCGGTTCAGCGCGTTGGCATCGTGCTTGAGTCGCTCCGCACGCTCTCCGTAGCGGTTAAGCGCATCGACGATCTGGTCGAGATCGCGTTCGCCGAAGCGCTCAAGCCGCTTGCCGCGCTCGAATCCACCGTCAGGTGCGAGCGCATGTTCGAGCCGCGCGAGGCTCTGTCGCCATCGCTTGAGCGTCAGCGCCAGAAACAGCGCCATCATGACGATGACGGCGAGCACACCGGCCAGGATGGCGGCGGCGCGCTCGCCGTAGGGTCCAAGCGGCGGTCGGGCGCGCGTCAACGTCCAGGCGAGCAGGTCCGCGTGATGCGGGACCGGACAGGCGACCGCGAGCACGGCGTCCGTCCCGCTCAGCACTGTCTCTGACTGCAACTGCCGGGTACTGAAAGCGCTCTTCAGTGCACGGAGAATAAGTGGCGTCTCGGCTTCAGGAACATCGCGTTTAACGCCGCTGCCTCCATAGGTAGGAAATGCGTACGCAACAAAGCCGCTCGACGCATTCGAAGGCGGTTGACTGGTCCAGAAGCCGCCTTCTACACCGTCGGTCTGGAGCAGCACAAGATCGAGCACCGCGTGCATCAGATCGACGTTGGTTTCGCCGGAGCGCCGCATCGACAGGTCGTAGCGCGATGCAACCGCGGTGCAAGCGGCCGCCGCTTGCTGCCTGGCGGTGACGACGCGCTCGCTCAGCGCCGACGACAACATGAGCCACACGGCAACACTCAGCAAACCGCACAGCACGGCGATGAGAATCCAGAGCGTGAGAAGCTGAGTGGAAAACGAGGGTCTCGGCATTGAAGATCATGAACGAACGGAGACGGCGGAGTGTAAAGCAAGTCTCCTGCCAGGCACACGGCGCATTGGAGTGGAGAGTATGTCACCTGGCGATGACGGGACCGCGTCCTGAGATGACTCCGTGTGCCGCGCTTCATCGTGCGGCAATGTGCTTCGGAAAGCTCATCGCGACGACGAACCCACCGTCGGCAGCGTTGGAAAGCTGCAGCGCGCCGCCGTGATGGCGGACGAGGCGGCGCACGATGGCGAGACCCAGCCCGCTGTGCATGGTGCCACCGCGCGCGGAATCGAGCCGGACGAACGGACGCAGCACCCGGTCGAGGTCCGGCTCGGACACGCCAGGTCCGTGGTCGCGCACGACGAGTTCGTAATACCCGTCATGCGCTCGCGTGACGAGCTCCACGGGCGGCTCGCCGTAGGTCAGCGCGTTCTCGACGAGGTTCGACAGAATGCGGTCTATATCCACGATGGGCAGCATGAAATCCCCCCCGGCGCGCAGATCGAGCGTCACGAGCGCGTCGGTGTCCGCTGCGCCGCTGGGACTCAGTGCGTCGGTGTAATCGCGGCGACAGTAAGCGTCCACGCTCGTCATGGGCGAGCTTTCCGGACTCTCGCGTGCAAAGTCCAGAAACTGCGTGATGACGCGCGACATGGAGTCCGTGTCGCGCAGAAAGCCGTCGCGATCTTCGGGATCGGTCAGCAGGTCTGCGCGCACCTGCATGCGCGTGAGCGGTGTACGCAGGTCGTGCGCGATGCTGGCGAGCATCACGGCGCGCTCCCGCTCGGCGTCGGCCAGTTCGCGGGTCATGTCGTTGAAGTCGCCGATCAGCTCGCGCACCTCACGCGGTCCCCGCTTGCGCACGATGCTTGCGTGGTGCCCGGTTCGGTGCTCGCGCGCGGCGGCGGCGAGGTCGCGCACCGTCCCGTTGAATCGCCATGCAAGTACGACGGCGACTACTATGGCAAACGCCAGTGTCAAGGCAAGGGCTCCCGTGAAGCGGCTCAGCGGCACCTCTGCCTGCGGCAGCACGATACCGCGCATGCTGTCCGCGGGAAGCACCCGCAGCGTCCCCTGGTCGTCCATCGCCACGTGGGTGCCGGGCGGCAGCACGTGCCGCAGTTGCCATTCGATGGGCCCGCCCGTGTCGCCGCGGAAGCGCTGGGCCTCGGCCGCCGGCAGTTGCTTCAGGTCCACGAACGAAATACCGAGGATGTTCGCCACGGACCGCGCGCCTGCGCTGTCCTGCTGGACCATGCTGGCGCCCGCCTCCACGACGCGCGCAATATGGAAGGCGGCGAGGCTCGCGCGGGTTTGCTCAATCAACAGCAGCGACGTGAGGTGAACCAGCACGAGCAGGCTTACCGTGGCGACGACGAGCCGGCCAAACATCGAATCAAGCGGATTCTTCATCGGCCGCGCCGTCCGGAATGAACATATAGCCGACGCCGCGCATGGTTTGCAGCCGTCGGGGATTGGACGGGTCGTCCTCGATCAGGCGGCGCAGGCGCCATACCGGCACGTCGATGCCGCGCTCGGTGACTTCGGCATCCGGGCCGTGCAGCAGCTCAATCAGCCGCGTGCGCGAAAGCGTCTCTCTGGAGTGCAAGGCCAGCACCTCGAGCAGCGCATACTCCCCGCCCGTGAGCTTCACGGGGGTGCCTTCGCATCGCAGCGTGCGGGTTGAAAAATCCAGTTCGAAACGACCGAACCGGCAAGGGGCGCGCTTCTTCTGTACCACCGTGGTTTGCTGCGGACCGTGGCGGCGCAGCACCGCGCGAATCCGCGCGAGCAGCTCCTGCGGCATGAACGGCTTGCCGAGATAGTCGTCCGCCCCGAGTTCCAGCCCCAGCACGCGCTCCACGCCTTCGGCCCGCGCGGTCAGCATGATGACCGGAATCGTGTCGCCGCTCGCGCGCAGCTGCTTGAGCGCGGTGAGGCCGTCTACGCCCGGCATCATGAGGTCCAGCACGATGACGGACGGCCGCTCGCGCTGCAGCCGCCGCGCGAGATTCACAGCGTCGTGCAGAACGGAGAACGCGATGCCGCGCTGCTGGAAAAACTTGCGCAACAGGTCGCGCAGTTCGGCGTCGTCATCGACGAGCAGGACTTGCAGGGCGGCGTCGGACAGGGCGGGTGCTTGCACTTCCATCGTTCGAAGAGAGGTGAGGACGCGGTAATCGTAGCCCAAGGAGAACCCGATTGGCTTTCTGAATATTACTGGGAGTTGCGCTCGCTAACGAAAGCGGCACAACGCTCCGGCCACGGGGATGTTGGGTGCGCCGAAAGCCCGATTCTCTTTCTTCTCTTTCGCCTGTCTTGGCGCGTAACTGGACAGTAAGTTTCCGTAAGCACGAAAACCTCCGCCCTCGGTAGCGTTACGCCTTGCCCAGCACCGGTTCCGCTCTGCTGCTACTGAAGCGTCCGGTGCCGTCCCGTTCTCGCATCGCGCCGTCGCGATGTCCAAACAGGTCAAAGATGAAGACGCCCATCCTTCAGAACCACCCGCACCACCCTATGACGTGCAGGCCGCGCCAGCTGTTTGCTGCACTCTCGATACTCGCCATAGTCGGCATCGCCGGCTGTAACCGGCAAACAGGCGGACCGCCGGGCGGACTGGCCGCGCAAACGGCCCAGGTGGGCGTGCTCACGCTCGCGCCGCAGCACATCGTCGAGACCACCGAACTCTCCGGTCGCCTCTCATCACAGAAGGTCTCGGACGTTCGCCCGCAGGTGAGCGGCATCGTCCTCAAGCGCCTGTTCGTGGAAGGCAGCGACGTCACCGCGGGCCAGGTGCTCTATCAGATCGACCCGGCCACCTATCAGGCCGCCTACAACCAGGCGCGCGGCACGCTCGAAAACGCCCGCGCCACGCTGGCTTCGGCGAAGACGAAGGCGGACCGCTACACGGAACTCGTGAAGATCAACGCCGTGAGCAAGCAGGACTACGACGATGCCGTCGCCGCCGTTCGCGAAAACGCGGCCAGTGTCACGGCCGACGAGGCATCGCTCGAATCGTCGCGCGTGAACCTCGAATACACACGCGTGCGGGCGCCGATTTCAGGGCGCATCGGCGCATCCACTGTGACCGAAGGTGCGCTCGTGACCTCCGATCAGACCACCGCGCTCGCCACCATCCAGGCGTTCGACCGGATGTACCTCGACGTCACACGGCCCAGCAGCGAATGGCTGAAGCTGCGCAAGGCCTTCGCTTCCGGGCGCCTGAAGAAGACGGGCAGCGACAGCGCCGCCGTCACGCTCGTGATGGAAGACGGCACCGAATACGCCCACCCCGGCGCGCTGCAGTTCTCCGGCGTCACGGTGGACGCCACCACGGGTTCGGTCACGCTGCGCAGCACGTTTCCCAACCCCGAACGGGAATTGCTGCCCGGCATGTTCGTGCGCGCCCGCCTCGTAGAAGGCAAGAACGACAACGCGATACTCGTGCCGCAGATGGCGGTCACGCGCGCGTCCGACGGCAAGGCGAGCGTCTACGTGGTGGATGCGGCCGGCAACGCGCAGCAGGTGCAGGTAACAGCCGACAACGCGTTCCGGGACCAATGGATCGTGACCTCGGGTCTGCACGCCGGGGACCGCGTGATCGTGAGCGGTCTGCAGAGCGTGCATGCAGGCGCGCCGGTCAAGGTGGCCGCCGATACGTCGCAGAGGCAGGTGGATGCGGCATCGGGGACATCCGCGACAGACACGGCCTCGACCGTGTCGGCACAACGCTAGGCGGAGAACGGCATGGCAGAGTTCTTCATCAGGCGTCCGATCCTCGCGTGGGTCATGGCCATCGTCATCATGCTGGTGGGTGCGGCGGCGGTCACGAGCCTTCCCGTAGAGCAGTACCCCACCATCGCGCCGCCCTCGGTGCAGATCACGGCCACCTACCCCGGCGCCTCGGCCGATACCATCGCGGCCACCGTCACCCAGGTGATCGAGCAGAAGCTGAGCGGCATCGACAACGTGCTGTACATGTCGTCCACGAGCAGTTCCGCAGGGCAGGCCACCATCACCTTGACGTTCAACCCCGGCACGAATCCCGACATCGCGCAGGTGCAGGTTCAGAACAAAGTGTCGCAGGCCACGCCCACGCTGCCCCAAACGGTGCAGGAGCAAGGCGTTCAGGTGGCGAAGGCGTCGACGAACTTCCTCATGATCGTCGCGCTCTCGTCGCCGGCCGGCACCTGGAACTCGGTGGATCTCGGCAACATCATCGCGAGCCAGATCGAGGACCCGCTCTCGCAGCTCAACGGCGTGGGCGACGTGACGCTGTTCGGCGCGCAGCACGCCATGCGCGTCTGGCTGAATCCGGTGAAGCTGCGCAGCGTCGGCCTCACGGCTTCGGACGTGACCACGGCCATTACGAACCAGAATGTCGAGCTCTCCACGGGCCAGGTGGGCGGCGCGCCTGCCACGGATTCGCAGGCCATCAACGCCACCATCCGCTCGTCCAGCCTGCTCACCACGGCTGATCAGTTCGCCAACATCCTGCTACGCGTGAACAGCGACGGCTCGGGTGTGCTGCTCAAGGACGTGGCGCGCGTCGAGGTGGGCGGCGACAGCTACGAAACCTCGTCTCGCCTCAACGGCAAACCCGCCGCGGCGCTCGCCGTCAAGCTTGCGACCGGCGCGAACGCGCTCGAAGCGGCCAAAGCGGTGCGTGCGAAGCTCGCCGAACTCCAGCCGCAACTGCCGAAGGACGTCGCGATCAGTTATCCGTACGACACCACGCCATTCGTGCGCATTTCGATCGAAGAGGTCGTGAAGACGCTGTTCGAAGCGGTCGTGCTGGTGTTTCTCGTGATGTATCTGTTCCTGCAGAACGTGCGCGCCACGCTGATTCCCACCATCGTGGTGCCGGTCGCGCTGCTGGGCACATTCGGCGTGATGTCGATGATCGGTTTCTCGATCAACGTGCTTTCCATGTTCGCCATGGTGCTCGCCATCGGCCTGCTCGTGGACGATGCGATCGTGGTGGTGGAGAACGTCGAGCGCATCATGAGCGAGGAGAAGCTCGAACCGAAGGAAGCCACGCGCAAGGCGATGGGCCAGATCACGGGCGCGCTGATCGGCGTGACCACGGTGCTCACCGCCGTGTTCATTCCAATGGCGTTCTTCTCGGGCTCGACCGGCGCGATCTACCGGCAGTTCTCCATCACGATCGTGTCCGCGATGCTGCTGTCGGTCGTGCTCGCGCTCACGCTCACGCCGGCCCTGTGCGCCACGCTCCTCAAGCGCGCCGACGTGGAGCACCACGAGAAGCGTGGCTTCTTCGGCTGGTTCAATCGCTGGTTTGCGAAAGGCAACGCGGGCTACAGTTCGTCGCTCGCCCGCGTGGTGGCCCGGCCTGCGCGGTACATGCTGGTCTACGGCGTGATCGCCGGCATCGTGGCGTTGCTCTACGTCACGCTGCCCTCCTCGTTCCTGCCCGACGAGGACCAGGGCTACTTCATCGTATCGATCAGCACGCCAGCGGGCACGCCGGCATCGCGCACGCTGAAGACGGTGCAGGCCGTGGAGCAGTACGTGCTGAAGGACGAGCCGGGCGTGAAGCAGGTAATCGCCATCAACGGCTTCAGCTTCAACGGGCAAGGGCAGAACAACGCCATCGCGTTCGTGAGCCTCAAGGACTGGAGCCAGCGCAGCGCGCGTGACAGCGCGCAGGCCATCATCGCGCGCGCCAACCAGCATTTCGCGGGGAATCGCGATGCGCGCATCTTCGTGCTGAATCCGCCCGCCATTCAGGAACTCGGCACGCAAAGCGGTCTCGACTTCGAGATCGAAGACCGCGGCGGCGCGGGTCACGACAAGCTGCTCGCCGCGCGCAACCAGTTTCTCGGCATGGCGTCGAAGGAACCGACGCTCGCGATGGTCCGCCCTTCCGGCCTTGAAGACACGCCGCAGCTGCAGGTGGACATCGACCGCAAAAAGGCCAATGCGCTGGGGCTGTCCGTGTCCGACGTCAACGACACGCTGCAGACCGCGTTCGGCTCGTCCTACGTGAACAACTACATCGACACGGGACGCGTACAGAAGGTCTATGTGCAGTCCGACGCGCCGTATCGCATGATGCCCACCGACCTGGGCGACTGGTATGTGAAAGCGACCAGCAGTTCGTCGTCCTCATCGTCTACGAGCACGAGCACGAGCACCACAGGCTACGACTCCACGATGGTGCCCTTCTCGTCGTTCGCAAAAAGCCACTGGACGTTCGGGCCGCCGCAGATCGAGCGTTACAACCGGCGGTTGGCCATGGGCATTTCGGCCTCCACGCGGCCCGGTGTGAGCACCGGCGAGGCCATGAACGCGGTCGAGCAGCTCACGCACAAACTGCCGCCCGGCTTCGCTCTGGAATGGACAGGACAATCGTACCAGGAGAAGCAGGCGGGCTCTCAGGCCACGACGCTCTATGCGATCTCGCTCATCGTCGTTTTCCTGTGCCTCGCGGGTCTCTACGAAAGCTGGTCGATTCCGCTCGCGGTGCTGCTCGTCGTGCCGCTCGGCGTGCTCGGTGCGGTGCTTGCCGCGCATGGGCGCGGACTTTCGAACGACATCTACTTCAAGGTGGGACTGCTGGCCACCATCGGGCTTTCCACGAAGAACGCCATTCTGATCGTCGAGTTCGCGAAGGATCTGCAGGCGCAGGGGTACAGCCTCGTGGACGCCGTACTTGAAGCCGCCCACATGCGGCTGCGGCCCATTCTCATGACCTCGCTCGCGTTTGTGTTCGGCGTGCTGCCGCTCGTCATCAGCACGGGTGCCGGCGCCGGTGCACGCCACGCCATCGGCACGGGTGTGACAGGCGGCATGATCGCGGCCACGGTGCTCGCCATCTTCTTCGTACCGGTCTTCTTCGTCGTGGTGCGCAGACTGTTCAAGGAACACGGTCACGCCACGCACTCTGCCAACATCAACGAGGGCAACGCATGAAACGCACACTGATCGCCCTTCTATGTGCGGCCGCACTGGCAGGCTGCACGCTCGACCCGACGTACCAGCGCCCGGCCGCGCCGGTCGACAGCACCTGGTCCGCCGCGCCGGCGCAGCCGAAGGCGGCGCAGACCACCGCGGCGGCGCCGCTGGCTGCCGACCTCGGCTGGCGCGACTTTTTCAAGGACCCGCGCCTGCAAAAACTGATCGAACTCGCGCTTGCGAACAACCGCGACATGCGCGTGGCCGCGCTCAATGTGGCGGAGTACGAAGCGCAGTACCGCATTGCGCGCGCCAACATCGGACCGACCATCAGCGCATCGGGCTCGGTCACGCGCGAACGCGTGGAAGGCTCCACGAGCGCATACAGCTCAAGCAGCGCGAGCGTAGGCCTCACGTCGTGGGAGATCGATTTTTTCGGCCGCCTGCGCAGCCTGAAGCGTCAGGCACTGGAGCAATACCTGGCGACGGACGCGGCGCGCACGAGCACGCAGATCAGCCTGATCGCGACGGTCGCCACCGACTATCTGCAACTGCTCTCCGACGAAGCTTCGTTGCAGATCGCGCAAAACACCGTGGATGCGGACCGGCACACCTACGAGCTCACGGTGAGCATGATGAAGATGGGCAGCGCGTCGCTGCAGGACGTGCGCCAGGCCGAAAGCTCGCTGGCGAGCGCGCGCTCGAGCCTCGCCTCGTACACGCGTGCGGTGGCGCAGGACCGCAACAACCTGGTGGCCGAAATCGGCGCGCCGCTGCCCGACGATCTGCCCCAGTACCCTTCGCTGATGGAAAGCGAAAACACGTTCGCGGACATCGGCGAAGGCGTGCCGTCGGATCTGCTCACGCGCCGACCCGACATCGTCGAAGCCGAGCACACGCTGAAGGCCGCCAACGCCAACATCGGCGCGGCGCGCGCCGCGTTCCTTCCGAAGATCGAACTGACGGCTTCTGCGGGCACCACAAGCGGCAGCCTCTCGAACCTCTTCAAGGCGGGCACCGGCGCGTGGACGTTTGCGCCGTCCATCTCTGTTCCTATCTTCGACTTCGGCTACAACCGCGCCACGCTGGACGTGGCGAAAGTCGAAAAGGACATCGACATCGCCAACTACGAAAAGGCCATCCAGACGGCGTTCAAGGAAGTGTCGAATGCGCTCGCGGGACGCACGACGTACGTCACGCAGGTGATCGCAGACCGTGATTATGTGAACTCCGCGCAGCAGTACTACGACCTCGCGCAGGCACGCTACCACAGCGGCACCGACAGCTTCCTCGCCCTGCTGGACGCGCAACGCACGCTCTACACCGCGCAACAGCAACTGGTCACGGACATGCTCGCCAAACAGTCCAACCTGATCACGCTGTACAAGGTGCTGGGCGGCGGCTGGAGCGAAACCGGCGCGGTGGCGCAGCGGTAGTCAGGCGTGTCACCTGGGGGTCGTTTTTCCGCTGGAAACGGCCCCTCTCGTTCTGTCCACATTTGTCGCCCTTCGCTTTTTCAGAACGACGCGGCGATCTGTGCCTGAAGGATGAGGCTGTTGCGCGTGCGGTTACGTACAGCGGTTTCCGTATATGCGTTAAGCCACCGTGCGCGGGTTCGAGTCATCTGCCAGAAGAGTCCCGGACCGACGCCGAGCACCTGCTCACGGCTGGCCACGGACGTACCGTTGATGCGGTTGTCCGCAAAAAACAGTTTGACAAACTATCTTTAGATATATATCTTACGACACATCTTAAGACACACATGGAGGGACGCATCATGCGTCATCACCACCGCTTTGCCGGGCGGCACGCCGCAGATCGCCCGTTTGACTCCCCCTTCGAGCGCCCCTCGCTCCACGCGCTCTGGCATGTGTTGACCCGTCACCATTCAGCTCGCGACGAAGGCGCGGAAAGCGTCCACCGCTTCTCCGCGCATGCGCTCTGGCACGCAATCGGCCGCCATCATGAGCATCGCGGCGGGCGCGGTCCTTTCGGCGGCGGGCCGGGCGGTTTCGGCGGCGACGGCGACGGCTTTCCCCGCGGCCGCAAATTCAGCTCCGATGACCTGCAACTGCTGCTGCTCTCGCTGATCGACGCGCAACCGAGCCACGGCTACGAGCTCATCAAGGCGCTGCAAACGCGCTCGAACGGCTTCTACAGCCCGAGCCCCGGCATGGTGTACCCGGCGCTGACCTATCTGGAAGAGCTCGGCTACGTCACCGTGCAGCTCGAAGGCAACCGCAAGCGCTATGAACTCGCACAGGCGGGTCGCGAATATCTCGCGGCCAATCGCGAGCGCGTCGAGTTGATGCTGGCGAGGCTCAGCCACATCGCGCGCAAGATGGATTCGGTGCGCCGCGCATTTGCCGGCGAAGAGCCGGCCGACATCAGCGAGGGCGGCTGGCTGCCCGAGCTGAACCAGGCGCGCCGCGCGCTGAAAAATGCGCTGCTGCGCCGTGACAACGCGTCGGCTGAAGAGCAGCGCCGCATCGCCGCGATCCTCATGCGAGCCGCACAGGAAATCGAAGGCGAACAGAATCCAGGCGGTCCTAACGATAAAGAGGCCGCCACCTGAACTGGCCGCTGCCGGCGCTTTGCGCGCCTCACACCAAATCCATACGGCCAACGAACCGACAGGAGTAGCGTCTTCATGCCGACTCAGGAAAATCGACTCGACCTCGCCGTGCAACGCGTGCGGCATCCGCCGAAATTCCGCCTGCTGCAAGTGAGAAAAGTGCAGCCGCTCACACCGCATCTGATCCGCGTGACCTTGACCGGCGAGGACCTGCACGACTTCGTGTCCGCCTCATTCGACGACCACATCAAGGTGTTCTTCCCGGAGCCCGGCGCCGACAAGCCGGTCCTGCCGCAAGCGGGCCCCGAGGGTCCCGTGTTTCCCGAAGGACGCCGACCGGTCGCGCGCGATTTCACGCCGCGCCGCTTCGACCGCGAGGCGCGCGAGCTCGACATCGAATTCGCCATGCACGATGCCGGCCCCGCGGCGACGTGGGCCGCGCAGGCGCAAACCGGCCAGTATCTCGGCATAGGCGGGCCGCGCGGTTCGCTCGTGATCCCCACCGCTTTCGACTGGCACTTGCTGATCGGCGACGACACCGCGTTGCCCGCCATCGCGCGCCGCCTCGAGGAGCTGCCGGCCGGCAAGCGCGTAGCGGCTGTGATCGAGGTAGCCGATCCGTCGGCGCGCATCGAGTTCAAGACGCAGGCGGAGCTGCATCTCGTGTGGAGTTACCGCAGCGAAGGCGGCACGCGCGGCGAGGCCTTGCTGCAAGCGGTCCGCGCAACCTGCCTGCCGCAAGACGGCGAAGGCTATGTGTGGGCCGCGGGCGAATCCGCGACGATTCGCGCCGTTCGCTATCACCTGTGCACGGAACGCGGCGTCGACAAATCGCGCATTCGCGCGGCGAGCTACTGGAAACAGGGCGCCGTGGCCGTGCATGAAACGCTCGACGACTGAGCGCCACGCCCAAAACAACAACAAGGAATCTGCCGATGTATTCACTCGACGCAAACCATGAGCGCCGTCTGCTCTGGCTGCTTGCGCTAACCCAGTTCACCATCATCATGGACTTCATGGTGATGATGCCGCTCGGTCCTCAGATCATGCATTCGTTCGGCATTACGCCTGCCGAGTTTGCAACGGCCGTGTCGGCGTATTCGTGGTGCTCGGGCTTGTCGGGCCTGTTCGCGGCCACCTATATCGACCGCTTCGACAGGCGCCGTCTTCTGCTCGCCATGTATGCGCTCTTCGCGTTGTCGAACCTCGCGTGCGCGCTCGCAAACAGCTTCCACCTGCTGCTCGCCGCGCGCGCGTTCGCGGGCATCACGGGCGGCGTGCTGGCCTCGGTCATCATGGCCATCGTGGCGGACGTGATTCCGGTGCAACGGCGAGGGGCCGCCACCGGCACCATCATGACCGCCTTCTCGCTTGCCGCGATCGCGGGCGTGCCGGCCGGCGTCATGTTGGGCGCGCATTTCGGCTGGGCCGCGCCATTTCTGCTGCTCGTCGCACTGTCGGGCGCGATCTGGCTGGCCGGCTGGCGACTCGTGCCGTCGCTCGCCGGGCATCTGAGCCGGCGTCAGCCGCCGCTCGTGGAAGTGCTGCCGGACTTGATGCGGCTTCTCTGCGACCCACGGCATCTGGCCGCCTTTGCGCTGACTTTCGTGATGATGGTCGCGCACATGCTCGTCATTCCGTTTATCTCGCCAGTACTGGTAGCCAACCACGGCGTCGCGCCCGAGCAGTTGTCGTGGCTGTACATGGCCGGCGGCGCGGCAACGTTCTTCACTTCGCGCCGCGTCGGCAAGCTCGCGGACCGCTTCGGCCCGCGGCGCGTGTTCCGGATCACGGCGCTGCTTGCCTGCCTGCCGGTACTGTTCGTGACGCACTTGCCGGATCTGCCGTTTTACGCGCTGCTGCTGTTCTTTCCCGTCTTCATGGTCCTCATGTCCGCACGGATGGTGCCGATGCAGGCCCTGCTGACCACCGTGCCGCAGCCCGATCGGCGAGGTGCGTTCCTCAGCGCAAACAGCGCGCTGCAGGCATTGGGCACAGGCTGCGGCGCGTGGTTCGGCGGCCTGATGCTCGGTAATGCTTCTGACGGCCGGATTCTCGGATATGGAACCGTCGGCTGGGTCTCGGTGGCGGTCGCGCTTGCCGGCGTTCTATGGATCTCGCGCGTGCGAAGCGCGCAGGCACCGCAAAACCAAGCGCCTGCGCCGGCTATCGTGCACGGCGATGCGGTGGCCGGGGAAGGCTGACCGGGAATGCAATGAGCGGGCGCGGGTTTCGCCCGCCCCTCCCGCCCCGCTTTACTTCCGTTACTTCACTTACTTCACTTCCGCGCCCAGATCCGCCAGCGGATGCGCCTCCCGCTTCCACGGCGAAGTCAGAAAATGCCTGACGCGCTCGGGCCGCACTTCCGCCAGCGTGGCCGGCGCCCAGCGTCCCTTGCGGTCCTTGTCGATCAATTGCGCCCGCACGCCTTCGCAGAAATCGCCCTCTTCGATCGCCCGTTTGACGATGCCCAGTTCCATCCTGAAGCACTCGGCGAGTGTCATCTGGCGGCCGCGCAAGAGCGCCTCGCGCGTCACGTAAAGCATGGTGGGCGAATGGGCCGCGAGTGCATCGCACGTGGACTGCAGCCACTGCCTCGCTTCGCGCGGCGGGTCGCGTTCGAGATCCTGCCGCAACGTCGCCATGATTCTGTCGACGCCGGAACGCCGGTCGAAATGCCGCAACACCCGTTGCGTCAACGGCGCCAACGCGGCGTGCGGCACGATGTTGCACGGCGGCTCGAACACGCCGCGCAATGCGCTCATAAGATCGCCGTCGTGCGACATGCGCCGCAAGCGCTCTTCCGAAGACGCAAGCCAGTCGGCCGGCACGCACAGATCGGCGAGCTGCAGGCGCAACGCGTCGGCGCCCGACAATGTTGCGCCCGTCAGACCGACATACAACTCGAACTCCACGGGCATGACCGAAAGAAAGCGGGTCGCGCCGACGTCCGGCAGGAAGCCGATGCGCGTCTCCGGCATCGCGATCCTGCTGCGCTCGGTCACGATGCGCAGCCGCGCCGCCTGCCCGAGTCCCATGCCGCCGCCCATCGCGATGCCGTCGAGCACCGCGACCACCGGCTTCGGAAAAGTGTGCAGCGCGTAATCCAGCCGGTATTCGTCGACGAAAAACGCGAGCCAGCGGTTATCGCCGTTCGTCGCGAGGCGATGCACCTCGCGCACATCGCCGCCCGCACAAAAGCCCTTGTTTCCAGCACCTTTCAGCACGAGCGCGACAATGCCGTCGTCATGTCGGCAATGCTCGAGCAGTACCGCGAGCTCGCGAATCATCGCGTGGGACAGCGCATTGAGCGCAGCCGGCCGGTTCAGCGTGATGATCGCGACGCGGTTGACCACGCGAAACAGGATCTCGCGTTCTGCTTCGACCGGCGCTTCGGGCATAAACTCGGGCAAGACGCTTTGTAAAGCGCTCATCGTTCGGTCTCCTCATGTTCGGCCCGCGGGGCGCTCGTGGTGTTCTGAGCGTTCGCGGCCTCGCCGTCCTGCATAACCTGCCAGCGCGGCGCGCGTTTTTCGAGGAACGCATTGACGCCTTCGCGCTGATCGGCCCCGTCGAACAGATCGACGAAACGCTCGCGTTCCAGTGCAAGCGCGGCCGAGCGCGGCACGCCGTGACGCGCCTGATGTATCAACGTCTTGCTGAAGCCCACGGCCTGCGGACTCAGCGTCGCGACGCGCGCCGCCATGGCGAGCGCGGCTTCGCGCGCGGCGCCCTTTTCCACCACCTCCTCGACGAGACCGATACGCAGCGCGGTGGCCGCATCTACCCGTTCGCCCGTGAGAATCATGCGTTTCGCCCAGCCTTCGCCGACGAGCCACGGCAGCGTCTGCGTGCCGCAACCGCAGGGCAGGAGGCCGACCGCGGTCTCGGGCAGCGCCATCACCGCGTGCTGTTCGGCAATCCGGATATCACATGCCAGTGCGCATTCGAGCCCGCCGCCCATCGCATAGCCGTTGATCGCGGCGATCACCACGGGCCGCGCGTTCTGCAACGCTTCGAAGGCCGCGCCGAAGCGCGCTGCCGCGACACGTGCGACTTCGCGGTTGCCGTCGGCGAAAGTATTCAGGTCCGCGCCTGCGCTGAAGAACTTCGGACCCTCGCCGGTGACGACGATGGCGCGAACCCGCGCCTCGCCGTTCAGGCGCGAAACCGTCTGCTGCAAGTGCAGCAAGCCTTCCGGCGTAAAGGCATTGGCGGGCGGGCGGCTCAGTGTGAGTTGCGCCACTGCTCCGCCGTGCGCGTAGTCGAGTTCGATCATCGCGCGTCTCCGTTGCCGCTGCCCTGCCCGCGGTCGTCACGATAGAGCTTGATGACTGCGGAAAAGTCCAGACGTCCTGCGCCTTTTGCGCTCATCGTCTGATAGAGCTGCTGGGCGAGCGCTCCGAGGTACACGGGCTGACGCGCGAGCTTCGCGGCGTCCGTGGCGAGTCCCAGATCCTTCAGCATGAGGTCCGTGCCGAAGCCGCCCGTATAACCGCGCGACGCCGGCGCGCCGTCTATCACGCCCGGCATCGGGTTATAGGTGTCCGAGCTCCAGCAGCGCCCCGTCGACGTATTGATGATGCCGCCGAGCACCTTCACGTCGATGCCGAGCGCTTCGCCGAGCGACATGGCTTCGGCCACGCCCGCCATCGTGATGCCGAGCACAAGGTTGTTGCAGATCTTCGCGACCTGGCCCGTGCCCGTGTCGCCGCAATGCACGATGTTCTTCCCCATCGCCGACAGCACCGGCTTCACCTGCTCATATGTGCTCGCGCTGCCGCCCACCATGAAGGTCAGCGTGCCCGCTGCGGCGCCGCCCGTGCCGCCGGACACGGGCGCATCGACAAACGTATTGCCGCGCTGCGAGGCGAGTGCGGCGAACGCTTTGACGCTGGCCGGATCGATCGTGCTCGAATCCACGATGACGACGCCTTTGGGAATGCCGGCCAGCACGCCGTCTTCTGCGGTCAGAACGCTGTGCACATGCGCCGCCGCGGGTAGCATCGTGATCACGCATTCGACATCGCTCGCCGCCGCTTTCGGCGACGCAGCGGCCTTCGCGCCCGCCTCGACGAGCGTCTGCACGGCGTGGGTATTCAGGTCGAAAACGTTGACCGCATGGCCCGCTTTCAGCAGGTTGTGCGCCATCGGCGCGCCCATGTTGCCGAGTCCGATAAAGCCAATCTTCATGATGCCGCCTCCATGGTTGCGGGCTCGTTCAGCGCAGGCTGATGGTCGTGTTCACACCGTCGTTGACTGTGTCGTCGTCGAACCAGCGTGCGGTGACCGTCTTGGTTTGCGTGTAGAACTGCACGACCTGCTTGCCGTACGGGCCCAGGTCGCCGAGCTTCGAACCGCGCGAACCCGTGAAGCTGAAAAACGGCACGGGCACCGGAATCGGAATGTTGATGCCGACCTGGCCGACGTCGATCTCGCTCTGGAATTTGCGCGCCGCCGCGCCGCTTTGCGTGAAGAGCCCGACGCCGTTGCCGAACGGATTGCGATTGACGAGCGCGATCGCGTCGTCGAGCGTCGCGGCATTGAGCACGAGCAGCACCGGCCCGAAAATCTCGGTGCGATAGATCTCCATCTCCGTGCTGACGTCCGTGAAAATCGTCGGACCGATGAAATTGCCTTCCTCGTAGCCCGGCACCTTCACGTCGCGGCCGTCCAGTGCGAGCGTGGCGCCTTCTTTCACGCCCGCTTCGATCAGCCCCAGAATGCGCGCTTTCGCGGCGCGCGAGACAACCGGGCCGATATCCGTGTTCGGCTCGTGGCCCGCGTTGACCTTGAGCGTGCGCGCCTTCGCGACCAGATCGGGCAGCCACTGCTGCGCCGCGCCCACCAGCACGACCACCGACGTCGCCATGCAACGCTGCCCCGCCGCGCCGAAACCGGCGCCCGCGAGCGCATTCAAGGTCTGCTCGCGATTCGCATCGGGCAGCACGACGGCGTGATTCTTCGCGCCCATCATCGACTGCACGCGCTTGCCGTGCTCACTGCCTAAGCGGTATACGTGCGTGCCGACCGCCGTGGAGCCGACGAACGAGATCGCCTTCACCAGTTCATGCGTGCACAGCGCGTCGACCACGTCCTTGCCGCCGTGCACCACGTTCAGCACGCCCTTGGGCACGCCCGCCTCGAGTGCCAGCTCGACCAGTTGCATGGTCGACATCGGGTCCTGCTCGGAAGGCTTCAGCACGAAGGTATTGCCGCAAACAATCGCCATCGGAAACATCCACAGCGGGATCATGGCGGGGAAGTTGAACGGCGTGATGCCCGCGCATACGCCAAGCGGCTGACGCAGCGTGTAGGTATCCACACCGCCCGCGACGTTTTCGGTGAATTCGCCTTGCTGCAAGGTGCCGATCGAGCACGCATGCTCGACCACTTCGAGTCCACGAAACACGTCGCCTTCGGCATCCGCGATCGTCTTGCCCTGCTCGGCGCTCAGCGTCTTCGCAATGCGCGGCATGTGCTCGCGAACCAGCGCCTGGTACTTGAGCATGATGCGCATGCGCGCGCCGATGGGCGTGTCTTTCCACGTGCTGAACGCGGCATGCGCCGAGCGGATCGCTTCGTTGACTTCGTCGGCGGTTGCAAAGGGCACACGCGCCAGCACCTGTTGCGTCGCCGGATTGATAATGTCGCGCCATTCGGTGGTTTTCGATTCGACGAACTCGCCGTTGATCAGCAGCTTCACGGTGTTCGAGGCCATTGCGTTCATGCGGTGAACTCCTGTTGTACCTGAAATGGATCTGTACCGGGCCTCGGCCCGGACAGCGATTCTGGACAAAAATGCACGAGGCGACGCGCGCTAGCGCAGGTCGGGGAAATCTTCTTCCCAGTACTCGTCCGGCAAACGCGCGGGTTCCGCCTGCCGCTCCATTTCGCGTCGCCGCAACTCCACGCGGCGGATCTTGCCCGAGATGGTTTTCGGCAGTTCGCTGAATTGCAGACGGCGAATCCGCTTATACGGTGCGAGTTTTTCGCGCGAGAAGGCGAACACGGCCCGCGCGAGTTCCGGTCCCGCTTCGTAGCCCTGGCGCACGGTGACAAACGCTTTGGGTACCGAAAGGCGCAGCGCGTCGGCGCTCGGCACAACCGCCGCTTCGCCTATGGCCTCGTGCTCGATCAGCACGCTTTCCAGTTCGAAGGGACTCAGCCGGTAGTCCGACGATTTGAAAACGTCGTCGGCGCGGCCCACGTACACGTAATAGCCGTCATCGCGACGCAGGGCGACATCCGAAGTCCGGTAAAAGCCGTTGCGCATGGCCTGCGCGGTTGCCTTCTCGTTGTTCGCATAGCCCGTCATCAGGCCGAGCGGGCGCTCGGTCCCGCCGGGTCCGAGCGGCAACGCGATCTCGCCTTCGGTCACGGGCTGATCGTCGGCGTCGAGCAATTCGATCCGATAGCCCGGCAACGGACGCCCCATCGAACCCGCCACGACCGGCTGCCCCGGCGAGTTGCCGATCTGGCAGGTGGTCTCCGTCTGCCCGAAACCGTCGCGAATCGTGATGCCCCACGCGTGCTTCACGCGCTCGATAATCTCCGGATTCAGCGGCTCGCCCGCGCCGACAATCTCGCGCAGCTTCACCGGATACTCTGCGAGAGGCTCCTGCACGAGCATGCGCCACACGGTGGGCGGTGCGCACAGCGTGGTCACGTTGAAACGCACCAGCACATTCAGCGTGTCCTTGGGCACGAAGCGCGCGAAGTTGAACACGAACACGCAGGCCTGCGCATTCCACGGCGCGAAGAAACAGCTCCACGCGTGCTTCGCCCAGCCCGGCGAGCTGATATTCCAATGGATGTCGTTCGGCTGCAGGCCGATCCAGTACAGCGTCGACAGGTGGCCGACCGGATAGCTTTGATGCGTGTGCTCGACGAGCTTCGGCTTCGAGGTCGTGCCGGAGGTGAAATACAGCAGCAGCGGATCGGTGGCGCGCGTGACGCCCTCGGGCGTGAATTGCGGCGATGCGTCATACGCCGCGGCCACATCGATCCAGCCGTCGCGCGGCGCGCCCACGGAAAGACGCGTCAACGGCACGGCGAGCGAATCGAATTTGGGGAGCTCTGCGCTATCCACCACCGCAAAGTTCGCGCCGCCAATCTGCACGCGGTCGCGCACGTCGTCCGCGGAAAGCTGGGTAGTGGCGGGCAGCACGATGGCGCCGAGCTTCATCGCAGCGAGCATGACGTCCCACAGTTCGACGCGGTTCGGCAGCATCAGCAGCACGCGGTCGCCGCGCTTCACGCCCACGCCGCGCAGAAAGTTGGCCATGCGCGCGGAGCGTTCCGACATCTGCGCGTACGACAGGCGCAAGCCCTCTCCGGCCGGATCGTCGACGATCCACAGCGCCGGGTTGTCGTTGCCGCGCGCGATCGCGTCGAAATAGTCGAGCGCCCAGTTGAACTCGTCCAGCACCGGCCAGGCGAACTCGCGGTACGCGCGGTCATAGTCGGTTCGATGACGCAGCAACAGGTCGCGGGCGTCGAAGAAGGCTTTCGCTGCAGTCATGGTCGTCTCCTGATTGGGCGCGGTGGGATCCGCTCTGGCTCGGGTTGGCTTCGCTTTGCTCTGTCGGCAAGCTATTTTGCGCTCAATCTCGGCTTGCGCAGCGTTCAGACATGACGCGCGATCACCATGCGCTGCACTTCGCTGGTTCCTTCGTAAATCTGCGTAATGCGGGCGTCGCGATAATGGCGCTCCACTGCGTAGTCTTCGAGGTAGCCGTAGCCGCCGTGAATCTGGATCGCGTTGGAGCAGATCTGCTCGGCCGTTTCCGAGGCGAAGAGCTTGGCCTGCGACGCCTCCGACAAACACGGCTCGCCCGCCGAGCGCAGCCGCGCCGCGTGGTGCACCAGCAGGCGCGCGGCGTTCAGGCGCGTGGCCATGTCCGCAAGCATGTTGGCGATGGTCTGGTGGTCTTTTAGCGCCTTGCCGAACTGCATGCGCTCGCTCGCATAGACGCGTGCGGCGTCGAACGCGGCCCGCGCGATGCCGACGGCCTGCGCCGCGATGCCGATGCGCCCGCCTTCCAGATTTGACAGCGCGATGCGCAAGCCCTCGCCCGGTTCGCCGAGCAGGTTGGCTTCGGGGACCGTGCAGTCGTCGAGCGAAATCGGACAGGTGTCCGACGCGCGAATGCCGAGCTTGTGCTCCGGCTTGCCGACGTTGAAGCCCGGCGTATCGGTCGGCACGATAAACGCGGAGAGACCGCGCTTGCCGCGATCCGGATCCGTGACGGCGAACACGATCGCGATGTCGGCACGCGCCCCGTTCGTCACGAACTGCTTGTTGCCGTTCAATATCCACTTGCCGTCGCGCAGCACCGCACGCGTGCGCAGGTTGTTCGCTTCCGAGCCCGCTTGCGGCTCGGTCAGGCAGAATGCGCCGATGCGCCGGCCGGTGGCAAGGTCCTGCAAATAGCGGTCTTTTTGCGCGTCGCTGCCGAAGTTGAGAATCGGTCCGCAGCCGACGGAGTTGTGCACGCTCATCAGGGTCGCGCACGCGGCGCAGCCGGCCGCGATTTCTTCGAGCGCGAGCGCATAGGCCACATAGTCGGTGTACGAACCGCCCCATTGCGTCGGCACGATCATGCCGAGAAAGCCGAGCTCGCCCATTTGCCTCACGACGTCCGCGGGCAGTTGCGCGTCGCGGTCCCACTGCGCGGCGTTAGGCGCGAGGCGCTCGGTCGCGAAATCGCGCGCCGCGTCGCGAATCATGCGTTGTTCTTCGGTGTAGAAGCTGTCCATGAGCGTGCGTCCTGTGCTTGCGTTGGCAGCAAGTGTAGGCAAGCTTCATGGCCGCTTCGATGCTCAGTCCGATCATTGTGCGTGAGCGCGTTTGCCATAGCGCGTGTTCGCACGCCCACCATCAGGACGGACGGTGCTCAGAAGTTGTGGCGGATACCGGCCGTTACGCCCGTCGTCGTGCCTTGCAGACCATTGATCGCGTAGCCCATCAGGAGGCCGCTGTTCATGGCGCCGCAATTGTTGACCGCGGCAAACTGCGTGTAGAGCGCCGTTCGGGTGGACAGCGAGTACACCACGCCTATCGCACCGAGAATCGACGAATTGGCCGAACCGTTGCGATCTGTAGGGTAATACGCGCCGCCGTTGACGTTCAACGCAGGCGTCGCATTCCAGTCGAGGCCAAAGCCGTAGATGTTCGAATTGAACGAGTGCGCAACCTTGAAGTTCACGAACCGCGCTTTGGCGGTAACGTTGGCGAACCGGTAGAGGGCCCCTACCATGCGCCCCGAAAAATCCAGTGTGCTCGGAATCGGCGTGGAAACGGTGCCGCCGCCATTGCCGGAATACAGTGCGGCGTTGATCACGAAGTTGCCAAGCTGGTACCTCAGACTGCCGGAATATTGCCGGCCCGCCTGAAAGTCGCCGGCTTTTCCACCGAACGCAAGCAGTGCGCTGCCTTGAAAGCCCGCAAAAGCTGGGCTCGTGTTGGACATGCCGTTCGAGTTGAAGGCCCCGGTACCCGCCACGTTGTTCGCGTAGTTGAGGAGACCGCTGCCGATCTGCGAAAAGCCGCGCGGATCGGTTTCATATAGCGACAGAAAAAAGGGCGAGTACTGCAGGCCGAGCTTCACCTCACCCCGCTTGCCGGCCAGAGAAATAAAGGCCTGACGCCCGAAGAAATTGCCGTTGGAATTGTTGATCCCGCCACACACCGCTTTCGAGCGTGAAGCGCACTTTCGCACCTCCGCCCAGGTCTTCCACGCCCCTCAGCCCGAATACCGTGGGCGAACTGCCGCCGTCGACCGCCGCCAATTGATGACCGTCGTTGAGAGCCGTCTTCGCATTGAGCGTGCGACTCATGTACAGCAGGCGGGCCGACGCGGCGATCAGGGTGCCGACAATCACATGACCGCTCGTGCCGAGGCGAAAGTCGTTCACTTCGTCGGTCATGTAGCGGAACTCGGCCATCAACGACTTGACGCGCCGCCCAAGCAGCACGCCCAGGTCGGTCGGCATGACCCCGCGGTTCGAGCGCGAAAAAAGCGGCCCGTCGAAATACGATTCGAGCTCCTGAATCGCCCTCATCGCGGCCGGTTGCCTGAGGTTGAGCTCATTGGCCGCGCGTATTCACCAAGCGCGTTTCGAGCACGCGCTCGAAGATCATCAGCTGGTTCAGCTTCAGACGGCGAATCAATGAGTTCTCGCTGATCGGATTGTGCATGACGATGATGGACTGCCTTTTGAAGTTGCACAAGGTACCATGCGATGCCGGGCACGACTCTTTTTTCGTGCATCAGACGACCCACCATGAGGACAACGTTGAGCGCCATTGCCATCACGAGCACGCCGTTAAACGGACGCGATCCGGAGCACCGATGAAAGCGGAAAAAGGCACCATCTCCGTGAGTCTCGTCAACGAAACGTTGGCGCTTGCGAGCGCCCGCGGGCTGGATGCATTGCAGTTCGCCGAAGCCGCGGGCATCGCTGCGCCGATGCTCGCGTCGCCGAAGAGCCGTGTGTCGGCGGCGCAATACGGCGCGCTGTGGGTCGGCATCGCACGCGCGCTCGACGATGAGTTCTTCGGCCAGGACTCGCATCGCATGAAATGCGGCAGCTTCATTGCGATGACGCAGACCGCGCTCACGGCGCGCAACGGCGCCCAGGCGCTCGCGCGGGCGGTCGGTTTCATGCGTCTCGTGCTGGACGACCTTAACGTTCGGATCGAGACGAAGGCGGAGCGCGTGCGTCTTTACTTCGAGGAACGCGAGGGCGCGAAGCCGCCCGCCATGTTTGCGTACGCGACGTATTTCATCGTGGTCTATGGACTGTTGTGCTGGCTGGTCGGGCGCCGCATTCCGCTCCTCGCGGCGCGTTTTCGCTGCGCCGAGCCGCCCGCCGCGCACGAGTACCAGTTGATGTTCTGCGACGACATGGCGTTTAACCAGGCCGAGTCGTATGTGGATCTTGCGCCCGCGTTTCTGGAGTTGCCGGTGATTCAGACCGCCCGCTCGGCGCAGGCCTTTTTGCGCGATGCGCCGGCAAGCTTCATCGTCAAGTTCCGCAATCCCGGCTCGTTTGCCGCGCGCGTGCGCAAGACGCTGCGCGCGGTGCCGATGGCGAGCTGGCCCGCCGCCGACCAGATGGCCGCGCGGCTCAACGTCGCCGAGGCGACCATGCGGCGGCGCCTGAAGCAGGAAGGCCACACTTATCAGTCGATCAAGGACGAGCTGCGGCGCGACATCGCAATCGGCGAGTTGCAGAAGTCGCGCCGCACGATCGCGGATATCGCGGCTTCCGTGGGTTTCGCGGAGCCGAGCGCGTTTCATCGCGCGTTTCGCAAATGGACCGGCATGCGGCCCACCGACTATCGCCCGGCGCGTGCAGATTTCCCGCGGCGAGCGGAATCGGACTAAGCTGTAAGCAGCAGGCCAGTCTTCCTGGAGTGTCGGCCCGCGCCGCCCGGTTTCCGTCGACGGCGCGCGGCGCCCGTTAGCGATGAGCACGTATCCACGTCGCCCGTTCCGGCAGTCTGGCGCGCGCCGGCCGTTGATCCACGGCGGTGCCGCGCGCCGGTTCCTGCGCGGCATGACCGCGTGCGGGATGCTTTTCGCGTTTGCGCTGCTGTTGGCCTCGCAGTGTGCGCCTCGGTTTGCCGCCCGGTTCGCGTCGGGCGAATCTGGTGTGGCTCGGCCGGTTCAACTGGTTCAGGCGGTTCAGGCGGTTCAGGCGGTTCAGGCGGTTCAGGCGGTTCAGGCCGCGACCCTCCCCGCTCCGGCTGCCGGCGGCCAGGCGCCCAACAGCGTCGTGGTGATTCCGGTCAGCGGCGCGATCGGTCCGGCGAGCGCCGACTTCATCGTGCGCAGCCTGCAGCGCGCCGCCGACAGCCACGCGCAGCTCGCGGTCCTGCAATTGGACACACCCGGCGGGCTCGATACGTCGATGCGGCAGATCATCAAGGCGATTCTCGCGTCGCCGGTTCCCGTCGCAACCTTCATCGCCCCGAGCGGCGCGCGGGCGGCAAGCGCCGGCACCTACATCGTTTATGCCAGCCACATAGCGGCGATGGCGCCCGGCACCAATCTCGGCGCAGCCACGCCGATCCAGATGGGCATCGGCGGCGCGGAACCGCCGGGAGGCGGCACGCCGGGGTTGCCGGGCACGGGCACGGGCACTGGCACAGGCAACCGCGCGCCGCAGGCACCGGCGCCGGGCTCCGCCAGCGCCGCGGCGGGTGCCGCGAGCAGCGCCGCCACCGGCGCCAGTGCCAGCCCGGCCACGAGCGCCCCCGCCGCGCTGCCGCTCGACACGCAGTCGACCGAAATGCGCAAGCAGGTTCACGACGCCGCCGCCTACATTCGCGGCCTCGCGCAAATGCGCGGGCGCAACGCCGACTGGGCCGAGCGCGCGGTGCGCGAAGCGGTGAGCCTGACAGCCGCCGACGCGCTCGCGCAGCACGTCGTCGATCTGAATGCGCGCGACGTACCCGACCTGTTGCGCCAGCTCGACGGCCGCACGGTCGCAACGAGCGCGGGCAACGTCAGGCTGGCCACGGCCCATGCGCCCGTCGTGACCCTCGAGGCCGACTGGCGCAGCCGCTTTCTCGCGGTCATCACCGACCCGAACGTCGCGCTGATGCTGCTGATGCTCGGCATGTACGGCCTCTTCTTCGAATTTGCCAACCCGGGCTTCGTGCTGCCGGGCGTGGTCGGCGCGATCAGCCTGCTGATGGGGCTTTTCGCCATGCAGATGCTGCCTGTCAACTATGTCGGCCTCGGCCTGATCTTTCTCGGCATCGCGTTTCTGATCGGCGAGGCGTTTCTGCCGACTTTCGGCTCGCTCGGCTTCGGCGGCATTGTCGCGTTCGTGATCGGCGCGTTGATGCTGATCGACACCGACGTGCCGGGCTACGGCATTCCGCTGCCGATGATCGCCGCCGTGGTCGTGTTCAGCGTGCTGTTCGTGCTCGGCGTGTCGAGGCTCGCGCTGCGCGCGCGGCGCCGGCCGGTGGTGACCGGTTCCGAGGGGCTGATCGGCAGTGTCGGCGTGGTGCTCGACAACGGTCTGGTGGCCGCGGCAGCCGGTCCGGCGACCAGCGGGCCGGCCGGCTGGGCGCAGATCAACGGCGAGCGCTGGCAGGTGTCGAGCGGCGTTCCGGTCGCCGCGGGCGAGCCGGTGCGCGTGATCGCGCGGCAGGGGCTCACGCTGACGGTGGAGCCCGTCGCCGCCGCCGGGGCGCGGCGGCAGCAACCCTCTCTGGGAGGAAAGTCCTCATGATTGGTTTCACATTCGGGTTCAGCAGCCTTCTCATTCTGCTGGTGGCGGCGCTGATCGCTTCGTCGATACGGATTTTTCGCGAGTACGAACGCGGCGTCGTGTTCATGCTGGGGCGCTTCTGGAAGGTGAAGGGCCCCGGGCTCGTGCTGATTATTCCGGTCGTGCAGCAGGTGGTGCGCATCGATTTGCGCACCGTCGTGTTCGACGTACCGCCGCAGGACGTGATCACGCGCGACAACGTGTCGGTCAAGGTCAACGCCGTCGTGTATTTCCGGGTGGTCGACCCGGAAAAGGCGGTGATCCAGGTGGCGCGCTACTTCGAGGCGACCAGCCAGCTCTCGCAGACCACGTTGCGCGCGGTCCTCGGCAAGCACGAGCTGGACGAACTGCTCGCCGACCGCGAGCAGCTGAACGCCGACATCCAGAAAGTGCTCGACGCGCAGACCGATGCGTGGGGCATCAAGGTGGCCATCGTCGAGATCAAGCATGTGGACATCAACGAAACCATGATCCGCGCGATTGCCCGCCAGGCCGAAGCGGAACGCGAACGGCGCGCCAAGGTGATTCACGCCGAAGGCGAGCTGCAGGCGTCGCAGCAACTGCTGCAGGCGGCGCAGACGCTCGCGCGCGAACCGCAGGCCATGCAGTTGCGCTATCTGCAAACCTTGACGACGATCGCCGCCGACAAGAATTCCACCATTGTGTTTCCGCTGCCGGTCGATCTGCTGAATGCCGTGGTGGATCGGCTCGCCAAACCGCCGGTGTCTTGAAGCGGGCGCGCACGACATCGTAAATTCGCTTGCGGCTGCGCGCGAGGCGCTGGCAAGGTATCATCTCGCCCCTACGACGAGAGACCCCGCCATATGGATTCCCTGCAACGCTATTTCGGACTCGACGCGGCCGGCACCACTCTGCGTACGGAAGTGCTCGCCGGCCTGACCACCTTTCTGACGATGGCCTACATCATCTTCGTGAACCCGGCGATTCTGGGCGACGCGGGGATGCCGAAAGACGCGGTGTTCGTCGCCACCTGCCTCGTGGCGGCGCTGGCCTCGCTGATCATGGGCCTCTACGCGAATTACCCGATCGCGCTCGCGCCCGGCATGGGACTGAACGCGTATTTCGCGTACACCGTGGTCAAGGGCATGGGGTTCACCTGGCAGGCTGCGCTCGGCGCGGTATTCATCTCCGGTTGCCTCTTTCTCGTCGTCACGCTGTTCCGGGTGCGCGAGGTGATCGTCAAGGGCATTCCGCACTCCATCCGCATTGCCATTACCGGCGGCATCGGCCTCTTTCTCGCGATCATTTCGCTGAAGACGGCGGGCGTCGTGGTCGGTAATCCGGCCACGCTCGTCACGCTCGGCGACCTGCACAACCCGCATGTGGTGCTCGCGATCATCGGCTTTTTCGCCATCGTGACGCTCGACTATCTGCGCGTGCGGGGCGCGATCCTGATCGGTATCGTAGGCGTGACGGTGCTGAGCTTCTTCTTCGGCGGCAATCAGTTCCACGGCGTCGTCTCCGCGCCGCCGTCCATCGCGCCGACGCTGCTCCAGCTCGACATTCGCGGCGCGCTGTCCACCGGCGTGCTGAATGTGATCCTGGTGTTCTTCCTCGTCGAACTGTTCGATGCAACGGGCACGCTGATGGGCGTCGCCAATCGCGCGGGCCTGCTCGTGGAAGGCAAGATGCATCGGCTGAACCGCGCGCTGCTCGCGGACAGCACCGCGATTCTGGCGGGGTCGATGCTCGGCACGTCGTCGACGACTGCCTATATCGAGAGCGCGTCGGGCGTCCAGGCAGGCGGGCGCACCGGCGTGACGGCGATCACGGTGGCCGTGCTGTTCCTCGCCGCGTTGTTCTTCGCGCCGCTCGCAGGCGTCGTGCCGGGCTACGCGACGGCGCCGGCGCTGCTCTACGTGTCGTGCCTGATGCTGCGCGAAATGCTGGACCTGCCGTGGGACGACGCAACCGAAGTCGTGCCGGCCGCGCTGACCGCCCTGCTGATGCCGTTCACCTACTCCATCGCCAATGGCGTGGCGTTCGGCTTCATCTCGTATGCAGGACTCAAGCTGCTGACGGGCCGCGCGCGCCAGGTGAAGCTCGTCGTGTGGATCATCGCGGCGGTTTTCCTGTTCCGCTATTTCTATCTCGGCAGCGAATAATCCTGCACCGGGCGGGCGTGCCGATGTGCTCAGGCATCAGGCGCGCCAGTTCGCCTCGTAAAACCGCACATAGCCGCTGCGCAGCATCACGCACTGCGCGCTCGTCTCCGAGAGGAGGCGCCGCGTGGCGGCTTCAATGCGCTCGCGGTGCGTGTGGAATGCGCCGACCATGTCTTCGAGGCGCGGCGAGGCGGCGCCGAAGTGATCTTCGAGTGCTTCCGCGGTGATCATGCACTCCACCCTCTGCCCATCGACCAGCGCCGGAAACGCCAGGGTGAGTTCGCGACCTGAATATTCAGGGCTTTCATTCGGGAAAAGGATCTGCATGGGAGTCACCTGGAAGTTAGGCACTGCGCACGATTCGCATGGGTAATGCGCACGCCGGTTACATCTGATCGCGCCTCCAGCCTCTTCCTCCTTGTCCTATGCGGGCGACGCGGGCTCGTCATCCACGGCGCGCGAGCGTGGTTCGCGCCTCGCGAGGATGATTTGATTCACTTTAGACGAGTTCAGGCGCGGCGCAAGTTTTCCTTTTTATGAGCCTCACGCCGGTGCGGGTTAGGAGTGGATGCCAGAAAATCGTGCATCTGCTTGCTCGTGCGTCCGCCGGGTGCGCATTCGCGCATGGCGCCTGACGCAAGCCGGCACGACCTGTGCGGCGTGCGTCCGCACGCCGCGGTGTTTTCCGTGCCGCGCGCGGGGCCTTAGCTCCTGTAATATCGGTGTTCGGCCGCACGCGCGCATGCTGCACTGCGGCATGAAACGGCGGGCAACGTACCCGCCGCCTCGCTCATCCGGAGACATGCCTTGAGCCATCGCCTCGCCACGCCGCCTCACATCGGTCGGACCCATGTCATCGCGCAAGCCCACGCGCGTTCGCTCGAACTCGGGCTGCGCGCGTCCGAAGTGCCGGACTTTAATCCGCTGCGACGGCCTGCGCTGCGCGAGCTCGTGGACCGCAATCAGTCGCTTTACACGCACGCGCTGCCGGTCATGGAAACGCTGCATGCGCAGATCGTCGACACGCAAAGCATGGTGCTGCTCACCGACAGTCAGGGCGTGATCCTGCATAGTCTCGGCGACAGCGACTTCGTCGAGAAGGCGAACCGCGTCGCGCTGTGCCCGGGCGTGTCGTGGGCCGAGGCCGATCGCGGCACCAATGCCATCGGCACGGCGCTTGTCGACGGGCAGCCGACCGTGGTCCACGCCGACGAACACTTCCTGCACGCGAACCGCATTCTCACGTGCTCGTGCGCGCCGATTGCGGATCCGTTCGGGCGCACCATCGGCGCGCTCGACGTGAGCGGCGACACCCGCGGCTTTCACAAGCACACGCTCGCGCTCGTGCGGATGTCGGCGCAAATGATCGAAAATCATCTGTTCTCCAATCAATTCGCCGATGCCGTCCGCGTGCATTTTCACGCCCGCGCGGAGTTCATCGGCACGCTGTTCGAGGGGCTCGCCGCGTTCGCCGCCGACGGCACGTTCCTGTCGGCGAATCGCAGCGCGTTGTTCCAGTTCGGACAGCCGCTGGCGGCGCTGGAGGCGCAGCCGTTCGAGGCGCTCTTCGGCGTCGCGTTCGCCCATGTCTTGCAGCGGATCACGCGCGCGCCCGGCGAAAACGTCGTGCTGACCTTGCCAAGCGGCGTGCGGGTGGTCGCGCGCGGCGAATATTCGGCGCAGCGTTATGTGGGGCCGGCAGCGGAGGTTGCAGATGTCGCGACGGCGCGCATGCCCGCCTCGAACGCCGTGCGTCAGGCGCCGCGTATTGGCGGCGAGGAGCCGCTTGCCACCCTGCAAACGCTCGACACCGGCGACGCCCAGGTCGCCGCGATTCTGCGGCGCGTCGCCAAGGTGCGCGGCCGCGACATTCCGATCCTGATACTCGGCAAAACGGGCACCGGCAAGGAATGGCTCGCGCGCGCCATCCATCATGATTCGCCGCGGCGCGCGGCGCCTTTCGTCGCGTTGAATTGCGCGTCGCTGCCGGACACGCTGATCGAGGCCGAGTTGTTCGGTTACGAAGACGGCGCGTTCACCGGCGCCAAAAAACGCGGCAGCGTCGGCAAGATCGTGCAGGCCGACGGCGGCACGCTGTTCCTCGACGAAATCGGCGACATGCCGCTCGCGCAGCAGGTGCGGCTCATGCGGGTGCTGCAGGAGCGCACGGTGGTGCCGCTCGGCGGCACGCGTGCGATTCCGGTGGATCTGCGGATCGTCTGCGCGACGCACCGCAACCTGCGCGCGATGATCGACGAGGGCACCTTCCGCGAAGACCTGTATTACCGCATCAACGGGTTGGTGGTGACGTTGCCGGCGCTGCGCGAGCGCACGGATCTCGCCGCGCTGGTCACGCGCATGCTGGAAATTCAACGCGAGGGCGAAGGCTTGCCGCGCCGCGTGTCGCCGCAAGTGCTGGAGCGCTTCATGCAATCGCGCTGGCCGGGCAATCTGCGGCAACTGGCCAACGTGCTGCGCACCGCGAGCATCATGGCCGAGGGCGCGGATCAGATCGAGCTCGACGATCTGCCGGAAGATTTCCTGCACGATTGCGCCGATGCCGCAGTGAACGGGAGCGCGTCCGTCACGCTCGCCGGCGGAGAAGACCAGAAAGGCGCTGCGTTGGACCCGCAGGCGCCCACGCCGTCGCGCATGGAAGACTGGCAGGCGACGTTGATCGCGCAGACGCTCGCGCGGCTCGACGGCAATGTGTCGGCGGCGGCACGCGAACTGGGACTCGCGCGCAACACGGTGTACCGTTATTTGCGACGCGGCGGCACGACTCACTGACGCATGCACCGCGCAATCGCCGGTACCAGGCGGCGCGAGGCGACGCGAGCGTGTAAAGTGCGACGAGCCCCGTCACGCATTCACACGATGTCCGATTCAGACCGTCCGCCTCTTGTTCGCATCGAGCCGCTTGGCCGCAGCTTCGAGGCCCCCGACTCGCTCACCCTTCTCGAAGCCGCCGGTTTCGCCGATCTGCGTTTGCCGCGCTCGTGCCGCAACGGCACGTGCCGCACGTGCATCTGCAAAATGACGGCGGGACAGGTGCGCTACACCATCGAGTGGCCGGGCCTGAGCCGCGAGGAAAAGCAGGAAGGCTATATCCTGCCGTGCGTGGCCATTGCGCAAACCGACGTGGTGATCGAAGCGCCCGACGCCATCGCACTGCCGGTGCGCGAAACCGGCTGAGCGCCTCGAACCGATTTCAGTCCATCTGCGCAAAGCGCGGCATTGTCACGCCTTCATGCTCGATCGGCTCGAAAAACACCGAGGCCGGGCGCGTCCAGATGGTGCCGTTGCTCGCCTTGTAGACGATCATCGTGACAGACGGGTCGGACTCGAGCGTCGCCTCGCAGATCAGTTCGTAAATGCCGCCTTTGTAGTGGCGATAGCGCGTGATGGTCGTCATCGAATTCTCCCGGCGCGGGCGGTACCGCCGCTCACGCGCCTTCCTTCATCTGTTTGAGGATCTTGTAGACGGTGGCGCGGCCCATGGTCAGCACAGCGGCCACGTAGTTCGCCGAGCTGCGGCCGCGAAACGCGCCTTGCGCATGCAGCGCCTCGACGATTTCGCGCTTGTGCTCGCGCGTGAGCGCGTTGATGCCGATTTGCCGCTCGCGCAGCCACGTGTGCAGATACGTGTTGATGCGGTCCTGCCAGTCATCGCGGAACAGGTCTTCGGCCGGCGCATCGGTCAGATTGCCGCCTTTAATGAAGAGATCGAGCGTGGCGCGCACGTCTTCGAAGACCGCGATATTGAAGTTGATGCACAGCATGCCGGCCGGCTTGCCGGTGTCGTCGAACAGAATGTTGCTCACGCAACGCATGCGGCGGCCGTCCCAATTGAGCTTCTCGTAGGGACCGATGGTGCGCCCGCGCGCCGCGTAGTGCACCTCGTCGAGCACCGAGGGGCCGCCCACTTCGAGCTTCGACAGATTGTTCACGAGATACGCGATGGTCTGGTCGCGCAGATCGTGAATCACGACTTCGGCGCACGGATAGAAAAGCGCCGCAATGCCGTCGGCGACGGGAGCGTAGCGTTCGAGCAGCAGGTCTTTCACGGGGGACGCGGTTGTCTGGCGCATGGAAGAATGACGGACGGTGTTCGGGGCGCGTTTTAAGGGCGATGCCCGGCTTGAGGACCGGCAGCGCATTCCTGCGTTGCCTCGCGCGGCAACTCGCCATTGTAGCCACCCGGCCGGGCGATCTGGGCGCCCGGGGAACTTTTTGCTATCCAATCAGCCCTATTTAGTGCATCATATTGGAATAGTCGTATTCCGCATTGGCAGCACTGGCAGTCTCTACCGGCATCTCCGCAGCATCCCCGACTGTTCGACCGCCGCCCGTCGGCGATCCCGTCACTCCGGCAATGCGCCGCCTGCATTAGCCGTCGCGAGTTGTGTAGCTGAGCTGTTCAGCTGAGTTTCAGCTTTCACGCGCCCGGTGTCCACGCGACATCAGCGTGTTTCTTCTCCATCGAATCCGCGACTTTGCGCGGCGCGCTCAAGCCCTTTCCCTCGGGCCTGTGCCAACTTTTTCCATGGCGGCGCGCCTTGTGGTGCTGCGCTGCCCGGCCTGCCGTGCCGCGCATGACACGCGTGACACGCCGGCCACGTCATACAGGACATGTGCTTATGAATTCAGCAGTCAAGACCTACAAGGGTTACGAGATTCACCCGCTCGTTTATCCGCGCCGTCCCACGAACGGCCAAACAAGCCGCAATGCGGACGCCGGCTACGACGCGTCGGTGCGTATCTGCCGCGTGGGCGCGAATCCGGCGGCCGACGGCCGCGTGTTCCGCCTGCAGTATCTGTTTCCGTTCGACGGCACGGGCAAGGCGCGCATCGCGTGCATGGCTCACGCCGAGCAATTGATCGACGGCCGCGTGGACGGCCAGTCGGTCGCCGATCTCTGAGCGGCGCTCACGGCGTCTGAGCCGTTGCCGCACACGGCGGGCGTGACCAGCGCCTGCCGCCCGCAACCGTATCTGCTGCCGCGCCGCCTGCCAGGCGTCGCGCACCCCCTATCCCATCGACCAGGAGTTATGCATGGCGAAAGAAGAACTGCTTGAACTTGACGGTATCGTCGACGAAGTCCTTCCGGACAGCCGTTACCGCGTGACGCTCGACAACGGCGTCGTGGTTGGCGCTTACGCGTCCGGACGCATGCGCAAGAACCACATTCGTATTCTCGCGGGCGACCGCGTGACGCTGGAACTGTCGGTCTACGACCTGACCAAAGGCCGGATCAACTTCCGTCACAAGGACGAACGCGCAGGCGGCGGCGCCGCTCGCCCCGGTTCGCAGATGCGCCGCCGTTAAGGCGCGATTGCCCGCGGGCCGCGCGGGCTGTTCGCGCGCGGGCTTCCTCGTGGATTCTCCGCGTGGCGTTTGCCGCGGCCCTGCAGTCATGTCGTACGCGAAGCCCTGAGCGCGCCTTCTGCGCCTGGGTTCCGACCGAACCCAAAAGGCGCGCTTCGGCTCGGCTTCGTTTGAGCCGCCGCGACAACATCGTTACGACGATTGTGGCGGTGCCTCACCATACCGTCTCTCCTACCGCTCCGGGCGCTGATCCGCGCTCTCAGCTGCGCCTCACGCGCCCTTCTGCTTCTCTCCCTGGCACCGCCCGGCATGCGCCGCTTCGGTGCATGGCCCGCGCATGCCCTTTTGCGGTGCGCCGCCTTTCGCCGACAATCCGGCGCAAGCGCCCGGTTTCCTTGCTCACAGGGCCTCGGCGGCCGTTGGCACTGGAGTTGCTTTAACGGTGTTCAGCCGTCGATTCCCACTTGCCCATGCTGCGTGTTCTCCTCGTCACCGACACCGATAAGCCGATAGGCGACCTGCGTGACGCGCTCGCCCGCCTCGGTTACGAGATGCTGGCGAGCACCGCGACGCCGCACGCGCTGCACAGCACCGTTCAGAGCGAGCGGCCGGACGTCATTATCATCGATACGGATTCGCCCTCGCGCGATACGCTGGAGCAGCTCGCGGTGATGAACGCCACCGCGCCGCGGCCCGTCCTGATGTTCAGCCACGACGCCAATCAGCAACTGATCCGCGACGCCGTCGGCGCGGGCGTGACCGCCTATCTCGTCGAAGGACTCGAAACCGGACGGCTCGCGCCGATTCTCGAAGTCGCGCTCGCCCGCTTCGCGCAGGAATCGCAGCTGCGCGAGCGCCTCGCACAGGTCGAGAACGAACTCGCCGAGCGCAAGCTGATCGACCGCGCCAAACGCCTGCTGATGGATCAGCAGAAACTCACCGAGCACGCCGCCTACGCCATGCTGCGCAAACGCGCGATGAACCAGGGCGTCAAGCTCGCCGAGGTCGCGCGCGCGGTCGTCGCGGCGGCTGAACAGCCCAAGTGAAGCCTGTCCATGAACTCTGCCAGCCACCCCGCTTCCTCGTCCGCTTCGCTTGCATCCGGGCCGCTCGAGAAAACGCATCTGCGGCTCGGCTTCGTCGCGCTCACCGACGCCGCGCCGCTCGTCGCCGCCAAGCTGCTCGAATTCGGCCACGCGCACGGACTCACGCTCGAACTGTCGCGCCAGCCTTCCTGGGCCGCCGTGCGCGACAAGCTGATTTCCGGCGATCTCGACGCGGCGCATACGCTGTACGGCCTCGTCTACGGCGTGCAATTGGGCCTCGGCGGTCCGCAAACGGACATGGCCGTGCTGATGGTGCTCAACCGCAACGGCCAGGCGGTCACGCTGTCCAACCGTCTCGCGGACGCCCTCGCCGAACACGGCACGTTGCGGCAAGCACTCGCCGCGCTCGGCCGCAAGCCGGTGTTCGCGCAGACTTTTCCGACCGGCACGCACGCGATGTGGCTGTACTACTGGCTCGCCGCGCAAGCCGTGCACCCGTTGCGCGATATCGAAAGCGTGGTGATTCCGCCGCCGCAGATGGTCGCGGCGCTCGCCGAAGACCGGCTCGACGGCCTTTGCGTCGGCGAACCGTGGAATGCGATGGCCGAGGCGAAGGGCGTCGGCCGAACGGTCGCGTATACGAGCGAAGTGTGGCCCGATCATCCGGAGAAAGTGCTTGCGTGCCGCCGCGACTTTGTGAGCGCGCATCCGAATACCGCGCGGGCGCTCGTGCAGACGATGCTCGAAGCATGCCGCTGGCTCGACGGCGCCGGCCACCGCAATGAAATCGCGCGCTGGCTCGCGCGGCCCGAGTACATCGGCATAGACGAAGCGCTGATCGCAGCGCGCTTTGGCGACGCGATTCCCGCAACGGTGCCGTGCGGTTTGCCCGTGCGTTTCTTCGACGACGGCGCTGTGAACTACCCGTGCCCATTCGAGGGCGCCTGGTTCCTGACGCAATTCGAGCGCTGGGGCATGATCGACGCGCGCGGCGATTACGCGCAGATCGCCGGACAGATCAATCAGACGCGGCTCTATCGCGAGGCGGCCGCCCACGTGAAGGTCGCCGTGCCGGCGGACGAACCCGCACAAACGTTCATGGACGGCACGAGATGGCCGAGCGCCATGTCCGCGGCCGATTTCGCGCAACACTTTTCGATTCGCAAATAAAGACCCGACGCGCGGCCTGCGTCACAGCGCTGCTTGCGGGGGCGCGGGCGTGGGAAAGCGCACGCTCACCACGAGGCCGCCGCCGACGGCATCGCCCAGTTCGACGCGCGCCGCGTGAACCCGCGCAATCTCGCGCACGATCGACAAGCCGAGGCCGCTGCCTTCCACGGCCTGTGTCGCTTCGCTGCGATAGAAGCGCTCGAACACCGCGTCGCGTTCGCTCGCGGCAATGCCCGGCCCATTGTCGATCACCTGAAGCAAGGGCTCGCCGTCCTCGCACGCCACGCGCACGGTGATGACCGCGCCGTCGCCGGAATAGCGGATCGCGTTGTCGATCAGATTGCCCACCAGTTCCGCGAGCAGATCGGACTGCCCCGTTACGTCCACGCGCGCGTCCTGCTCGAAGCCGAGGTCGATGCCGCGCGAGCGCGCTACCGGCGACCAGTCGAGCGTCACGCTGCGCGCAACCTTGTGCAAGGGCACGGCGGCATGCTTCACGGTGTAACCGCTGTCCGCATCGAGCCGCGACAGCGACAGCAACTGCTGCACGATCCGCACGGCCTGCTGCACCGCGCGGTTCAGGCGCCGCAAATGAACGCCCTGGCGCCGGGGTGCCGTGCCGTTCTCGTCGACGCCGTCCAGATCGCGCAGGGCCAGTTCGGACTCGGCCTGAATCACCGCAAGCGGCGTTTTCAACTGATGCGCGGCGTCGTTGAAGAAGCGCCGCCGCGATAGCTGCATTTTCCGCGTACGGCCAATGTACTGGTTGATCGAATCGACGAGCGGCGCCACCTCGCTCGGCAAGCCGACGGTATCGAGCGGCGTCGGGTCGTCTTCGGCGCGCGCGGCGACTTTCGCCGACAGGCGATTGAGCGGCCGCAAGCCGCGTGCGACGCCGAGCCACACAATGCCGAGCGCGAGCAGCACGAGCAGGCCTTCCTGTTGCAGCGATCCGGTGAGAATCTCGCGCGCGAGCGCCTGGCGCGGCTCGATCGTCTCGCCCACGCGCACCAGCACCACGCGGGTTTGCGCCGTGGGCACGTCGTGCACCGGCAGCCTCAACATCGCAATGCGCAGCGGACGGCCGCGAAACACGTCGTCATAAAACTGCACGCTGTAGGGCTCGGCCGGCGCCTTCTTCGTTTCGGGCAGATCGGGATAACCGGTCACCACGCGGCCGTATTCCTCGCGAATCTGATAGTAGATGTTGCCGCCGCCGTTCGACTCGAACATTTCCAGCGCGAGGTAAGGCAGGTCGACCTCGATGCGCCCGTCGCGCAAACGCACGCCGTCGCGGATCGAGCGCAATGAAAATTCGAGTGTGCGGTCGAATGCCGCGTGCGCCGCGTTCATCGCGCGTTGATAGGTGAGCCAGGCATCGAGCGCGAGCAGCAACAGAAGCGGCAGCAGCAGCCACAGCGCGACCCGCACGCGCAGATTCGAGCGCGTCATGGCGTGCGGGCTTCGAGCAGATAGCCGAGCCCGCGCAGCGTGACAATGCCGACCGAGCTGCGCTCGAGTTTCTTGCGCAGACGGTGCACGTAAATTTCGATGGCGTCCGCATTCACCGATTCGTCGAGCCCGAAGATTTTCTCCGACAGCGTCTCCTTGTTGATCGCGCGGCCGTTGCGCAGCATCAGCACTTCGAGCACCGAACGCTCGCGCGGCGTGAGCGCGAGCGGCTCGCCGTCGAGCGTGAAGCCGCGATCCACGCTGTCGTAAATCAGCGTGCCGCATTGGGCAAGCGACGCCTCCTGCCCGTGTCCGCGGCGCAGCAGCGCGCGCGCCCGCGCCTCCAGCTCAGTGAGCGCGAAGGGCTTGGCGAGATAGTCGTCGGCGCCGAGATCGAGGCCGCGCACGCGTTCTTCCACCGAGCCGTGCGCGGTCAGCATCAGCACGGGCACCGCGTTGCGGCGCGCGCGCAGGCGGCGCAGCACCTCCAGCCCGTCGAGCTTCGGCAAGCCGATGTCGAGAATCACGAGCGCGTAGTCCTGCGTGCGCAGCACGTGGTCGGCAGATTCGCCGTCATGCATGCAATCGACGGTGAGTTTTGCACTTGTCAGCGCGTCGGTCAGCGAGCGGGAAAGAATCGGATTGTCTTCGACGAGCAGCACACGCATGAACAGAATCCCAGGGAAATCCATGAGGCGAATTCGTCCATTGTGACGCATTTCCCTAGCAAATTGAAAGCATTCAGAAAGCGCGCCTCTCTTACTATTCGCCTTCACAAAACCAACATGATGTTTTCTGGAGGAAGACGTGCACATCTCTCTGAAGCTTCTCGCCGGCACTGTCGCGCTCGCCGCAAATGCAGCATGGGCGGCCTTTCCGGCCGGTTATCCGGGCGACTACCAGGCCACCGTCGACGGGGCGAAAAAGGAAGGCAAGCTGATCGTCTACTCGGTCACGGACACCGCCCTCGTGCGCCCGCTCATCAAGGACTTTGAAAGCCTGTACGGCATCAAGGTCGAGTACAACGACATGAACAGCACCGAGCTGTACAACCGCTATATCAGCGAAAACGCAGCGAGCAGCACGAGCGCCGATGTGTTGTGGAGCTCGGCTATGGACCTGCAGGTGAAGCTCGTCAACGACGGCCTGATGGCGAGCTACGAGTCGCCGGAGGCCAAACAGTTGCCGCAGTGGGCGCAGTACCAGAAGCAGGCCTACGGCACGACCTATGAACCGCTCGCGATCGTCTACAACAAGCGTCTCGTGCCCGCGGGCGAAGTGCCGCAAACGCGCGCCGACCTCATCAAGCTGCTGCAGGCCAAACCGGATCAGTTCAAAGGCAAGGTCACGACTTACGACATCGAGAAGTCCGGCGTCGGCTTCAACTATCTGACGCAGGACGCGCGCGTGAACCCGCAGGTCACGTGGGATCTCGTCAAGGCGATGGGCGCGACCGGCCCGAAACTGCAGTCGAGCACCGGCGCGATGATGGAGCGCATTTCGTCGGGCGAGAACCTGATCGGCTACAACATTCTCGGCTCCTACGCGCTCACCAAGGCGAGGAAAGATCCGTCCATCGGTTATGTCTATCCTAAGGACTACACACTGGTAGTGAGCCGCCTCGTCACCATTTCGAAGAAGGCAAAGAGCCCGAACGCCGCGAAGCTGTGGGTCGACTACCTGCTGTCACAGCGCGGCCAGACCTTGCTCGCGAATCAGGCGAGCCTTTTCTCGATCCGCTCGGACGTGGAAGGCGAAACGTCCATGGCCGGTCTCACGAAGCAGCTCGGCGATTCGTTGAAGCCCATTCCAATCGGCTCGGGCCTGCTGGTTTATCTCGACCAGTCAAAGCGCCTCGAATTCCTCAAGCAATGGCAACAGTCGATCAAGCGCTAGACGCGTCTCGTCCGAGATAGAGGCTCACGCCTGATTCGCGCGTTCGCGCCGCCCGCGCGCGAACGTCTCCGCTTTCCGTTGAACACACCTGTCGATATGCGGCTTTCAGCGCCGCAGGGGGACACTCATGCTTTTCACTAGCGCAACCGGGCCTCGCGACGCCGCGCCGCTCGCGGCAGACAGCGGCTCCATCGGCACGTTGCCGCACGGCCGTCTGCAACCGCTGGCGGGGCTGCTGCGCTGGCTCGTCGTCGCGGTGCTGACCGTGGCGGTGGCGCTGCCGCTCGGCTTCATCCTGTTCCAGAGCGTGCTCAATGCGCCGTTCTTCGACGCCAACCGCACGCTCGGCCTCGCCGGCTTCGAATTCATTTTCAGCGACCCGGACTTCTGGTCCGCGCTGAAGAACTCATTCGTGATCGCGGGCGGCATGCTGTTCATTTCCATTCCGCTCGGCGGCATTCTCGCGTTCCTGATGGTGCGCACCGACCTGCCCGGCCGCCGCTGGCTGGAGCCGCTGCTGCTCACGCCCGTGTTCGTTTCGCCGATGGTGCTCGCATTCGGCTACGTCGTCGCGGCCGGCCCGGTCGGCTTCTATTCGGTCTGGTGGAAGGCGCTGTTCGGCAGCGCCGACGCGCCGTGGACCGTGTACTCGATTCTCGCGATCACGGTGATCGTCGGCCTCACGCATGTGCCGCACGTGTATCTGTATTCGTCGGCGGCGCTGCGCAATCTCGGCTCCGATGTCGAGGAAGCCGCGCGCGTCGCGGGCGCGCGCCCGTTTCGCGTGGCATTCGACGTGAGCCTGCCGATGACTCTGCCCGCGCTGCTTTTCGCAGGCGTGCTGGTGTTCTTCCTCGGCTTCGAGGTGTTCGGTCTGCCGCTCGTACTCGGCGACCCCGAAGGGCACCTCGTGCTCGCCACCTATCTGTACAAGCTCACCAACAAGCTCGGCGTGCCGTCGTATCACCTGATGGCCGCGGTCGCCGTGTGCATCGTCGCGATTACGTTTCCGCTCGTGCTGCTGCAGCGCCGGCTGCTCAAGCGCGCAAACCGCTTCGTCACCGTCAAGGGCAAGGCGGGACGTCAGACCGTGCTGCCGCTCGGCGCATGGCGCTGGGTCGCGCTCGCGATCGTCGCCGTGTGGCTGCTGTTGACTGTGTTCGTGCCGCTTTCCGGCATCACGCTGCGCGCGTTCGTCACCAACTGGGGCGAAGGCGTGCGTCTTGCCGACGTGCTCACACTCGCCAACTTCACCGAACTGTTCGAGCAGGACAACCTCGTGCGCGCGATGCTCAACACGCTCGGCATCGGCGTGATCGGCGGCGCGCTCGCGGTGGGCTTCTATTCGCTCGTGGCGTTCGCCGGTCATCGCCGCAACGACTGGGCGACGCGTCTGCTCGACTACCTCGTGCTGCTGCCGCGCGCGGTGCCGGGCCTGCTCGCGGGTCTCGCGTTCCTGTGGATCTTTCTCTTCGTGCCGGGCGTGAAGGAACTCAAGAACTCGATGTGGAGCATCTGTATCGCCTACACCGTCGTGTGGCTCGCCTACGGCATGCGTCTGATTCAAAGCGCGCTGCTGCAAGTCGGCCCCGAACTCGAAGAAGCCGGGCGCAGCGTGGGCGGCACGCGGGCGCGCGTGAGTCTCGACGTGACGCTGCCGCTCGTGCGCTTCGGACTGCTTGCGGCGTGGCTGCTGATCTTCATGATCTTCGAGCGCGAATATTCGACCGCCGTTTATCTGCTCTCGCCCGGCACTGAGGTGATCGGCGCGCTGCTCGTCTCGCTGTGGGCGACGGGCGCGGTCGATCAGGTCGCGGCGCTTTCTGTCATCAACATCGCGATGGTCGGCGCCGGACTCGGCGTGGCCCTGCGCTTCGGAGTGAAACTGCATGGATAAGCTCTCGGTCGACAACCTCTTTCTGAGCTATGGCGACAACCCGATTCTCAAGGGCGTGTCGTTCGAACTGAACCCCGGCGAGGTGGTGTGCCTGCTCGGCGCGTCGGGCAGCGGCAAGACGACGCTGCTGCGCGCGGTGGCCGGTCTCGAACAGCCTTCGTCGGGCCGCATCGAACTGGACGGCAAGGCATTCTTCGACGGCGCGGCGCACGTCGATCTGCCGGTCGAGCAGCGCTCGCTCGGGCTCGTGTTCCAGTCATACGCGCTGTGGCCGCATCGCACTGTGGCGGATAACGTCGGCTATGGGTTGAAGCTGCGGCGCGTGTCGGCGGCGGAGCAGAAAAAGCGTGTGCAAAGCGCGCTCGATCAGTTGGGACTCGGCCACCTGGCCGCGCGCTATCCGTATCAACTTTCGGGCGGCCAGCAGCAACGTGTGGCGATTGCACGCGCGCTCGTCTACAACCCGCCGGTGATTCTGCTCGACGAACCGCTTTCGAATCTCGACGCCAAGCTACGCGAGGAAGCGCGCGCGTGGCTGCGCGAGCTGATCGTGTCGCTCGGGCTGTCGGCGCTTTGCGTGACGCATGACCAGACCGAGGCGATGGCGATGTCCGACCGCATTCTGCTGCTGCGCAACGGCCGCATCGAACAGGAAGGCACGCCCGCGGAACTGTACGGCGCGCCGCGCTCGCTCTACACCGCCGAGTTCATGGGCAGCAATAACCGCATCGACGCACGGGTGGCCGCCGTCGCCGGCGAGCGCGTGACGCTCGCCGGCGACGGCTGGCAACTGCAGGCGCAAGCGCGCGAGGGGCTCACGGCCGGCCAACAGGCGCAAGCCGTGATCCGCCTCGAGCGCGTGCAGGTCGCCGATGGTCCGGGCGCGAACCGCCTGGAAGCGGACTTGATTACGTCGATGTATCTCGGCGACCGCTGGGAGTACCTGTTTCATTGCGGCGAGCTGCGTCTGCGCGCATTCGGCAATGTGCCGCGCGCAGCCGGGCGCCACTGGATCGAGTTTCCGGCGAACGATTGCTGGGCGTTCGCTCAGGCGAGCTGACACGTCCCGCACTGCGCAGCTCCGCCGCGGCCCTTTGCCCTCTCACCCACCGAAGTAAAAAAAGCACCTACAGGAGACTGTTGATGAAGTTGAGCATCAAGAAAACGACCCTCGGCGTGACCTGCGCCGGCCTCGCCGGTTTCGCCGGTCTCACGACAGGCGCGCATGCGCAGTCGAGCGTGACCTTGTACGGCATCGTCGATGCGGGCGTCGAATATGTGAACCATGCAGGCGCGGGCGGCAGCGCCACGCGTCTCGTGTCCGGCGGCAAGAACACGTCGCGTTGGGGTCTGCGCGGCGTCGAGGATCTGGGCGGCGGATTGAAGGCCGTGTTCCAGCTGGAAAGCGGCATCAATATCGCAAACGGCCAGTTCGACGACGGCCCTGGTGCGATCTTCGACCGGCGCGCAACCCTCGGCCTGAAAAACCGCTTCGGGCAAATCACGCTGGGCCGCAATTTCACCACCACCTACGACTACATGCTGCCGTTCGACCCGATGGGTTACGCACCGAACTACTCGTGGGCGACCTCGTCCACCGCGACGGGCAGCCGCAAGGACGGACTGTTTTCGCGTTCCGCCAATGCCGTGCGCTACGACGGTACCTTCTCCGGCTTTAAATTCGGCGCGATGTACGGCTTCGGCAACGTGCCCGGCAGCATGAAATCCAGCTCGAAGTACGACTTCGGCCTCGGCTACGAAGCCGGCCCGTTCGCCGCCGTGGTGACCTTCGACCGGCAGAACGGCGCGAACGACAGCGTCACGCCCGCCGACACGACCAACTACATCCAGGGCATTCATGCGGGCCTCAGCTACGACTTCGGCGCGGTGAAGGCGATGGCCGGTTACCGCAACTACCGGCGCTCCTTCCACGCCGCCACGCCGACGCTGCGCAGCGACATGTACTGGATCGGCGGCCAATACGACGTGACGCCGTTCATCTCGCTGTTCGGCGCCGTCTATCACCAGGACATCAAGGACGCGAGCGACGCCGACCCGACGCTCATTTCGCTGCGCGGCCAGTACGCGCTCTCCAAGCGCACCGTGCTGTACCTGGCGGGCGGCTATGCAATGGCGAAGCACGGCAATGCCGTCAGCCTGTCGCGCGATCTGACCGGCGCGGCCGACACGCAAACGGGCGTGACCGCCGGCATTCAGCACCGCTTCTGAACAGGCTTCGTGTGTGCCTCGTGAAGGCCGTCACGTAGGCAAAAAAGCGCGAGGCGCGCGGGCGGTGCATGGCCCAGCGCGCCTCGCGTGCTCTTTCGTCGGCGCCGCGCGTGAATGCGCGGCGCCCGGTGGCAATCAGAAGTTGAAGTTGTCGATGTTGCTGGCGTCGAAGGTGGTCGGCGGTCCGAGAATGATCTCGCCTTGCGCGCCGATGGTGCGCTTGCCGAGCTTGCCCGCATCGAACGATTCGCCCTCCTTACCGCTGATCGTGCCCGACGCGAGCGCCGCCGCCGCGTAGCCGGCGAGATAGCCCAACTGATTCGGATCCCACAGCTGGAATGCCTTCACCGTGCCGTTCTTGACGAATGCGCGCATCTGGTTCGGCGTGCCAAGACCGGTCACGGCCACCTTGCCCTTGCTCGACGACGTCGAGATATAACGCGCCGCCGCCGCAATGCCGACCGTGGTCGGCGCGACGATCGCCTTCAGGTTCGGATACGCCTGCAACAAGCCCTGCGTCTCGACGAACGATTTCTGGTCGTCGTCGTTGCCGTAGGCGATCTTGACGAGCTTGATTTTCGAATACTCGGGCTTCTTCAATTCCTCCTGCATCCATTTGATCCAGGTGTTCTGGTTGGTCGCGTTCGGCGTGGCGGACAGCACCGCGAATTCGCCTTCGCCGCCCATCAGCTTCGAAACCAGCTGAATCTGGCCGCGGCCGATGCCCTCCGCGTTCGCCTGATTGACGAATAGCTGCCGGCCCTCGGGCGCCGTGTCCGAATCGAACGTGACGACCTTGATGCCTTGCGACATCGCTTTCTTCAGATACGGGACGACCGCATTCGCGTCGTTGGCCGCGATCACGATGGCGTCCTGCCGCTGCGTAATCAGCGTGTTGATGTATTGCACCTGCGACGACGCACCCGCGTCCGACGGACCCACCACTTTGCCCGTGCCGCCGAATTCCTTGATTGCGGCAAGGCCGCCGTCGTCGGCGATCACTTCATACGGATTGTTGATCTGCTTGGGCACGAACGCGATCTTCAGGCCGTTTTTCAGGCCCGCAGCGGGCGCCGCGTAACTGATCGCGAGCAGCGCAATGCAAAGTGCCGCCGCGCCGGTGTGACGTAGGGGTTTGAACATGAAGTGTCTCCTGCTTGTTGTTGGACGGATGAGGTCCGGGTTTGTGGTCACGCTAAATCACGTCATGAAGATGCAGCCGACTTCGCGATGAAACGCCGGTCGCGCGCCGCCCGCCAACGGGCAACCAGGTTCGGTATCAGCACGGATGCAAGCAGCAGCACGCCGGTGACGATGGTGAGCGTTTCGCTCGATACGTCGTCGAGCGTCAAGGCGTTTTTCAGCACGCCGATAATCAGCAGCGACAGCAGCACGCCGATCATCGAGCCGCGTCCGCCGAAAATGCTCACGCCGCCGAACAGCACCGCCGCAATCACCGACAACTCGAAACCCTCGCCGTTATCGCCGCGCGCGCTCGTGAAGCGTAGCGTGTAGATGACGCCGGCCAGCGCGCTCATCAAACCGGACAGCACGAAAAGACGCAGCCTGATCTTCGCGACCTCGATGCCGGAAAACGCGGCGGCGGTCGGATTCGCGCCGATCGCGTAGAGGCTGCGGCCAAACGCGGTGGATTGCAGCAGCACGGTGAACAGCACCGCGCCGGCTATGACGATCGCGAAAGGCAGCGGAATAAAGGTCGCGCCGAGCGTGTCCATGCCGAATGCGGTGTACGCGGGCGGAAAATCGGCGACGGCCTGATCGCCGAGCAGCACATAAGCGAGGCCGCGAAACAGCGCGAGCGTGCCGATCGTAACCGCGAGCGACGGCAGATTCAGCTTGACGATCACGAGACCGTTGAGAAGCCCCGCCGCCGCGCCCGCGATCAGCACGAGCGCGATCACGACCGGCATCGGCAAGCCCAAATGCCACAGCACGCCCATCAACGCACTGGATGCGCCGAGCACCGAAGCCACCGACAAGTCGATCTCGGCCGCGACGATGACGAGCGTCATCGGCAAGGCCATCAAGGCGATCTCAGTGAGATCGGCCAACACGTTGCTCAGATTCGCGCCCGTGAGAAACACCGGCGAGAGCACGCGGCCGAGTGCAAGCGAGAGGAACAGCACGACTACCAGCAGCGCTTCCCACTGCAGCGGTGTTTCGCGTTTGCGCGTGAGCAGCGCGGAATCGGGTTTAGCCATGATCGCGTTTCCTCATCATGCGTTTGGCGACGGAGCGGGCGAGCAAAGTGTCGGCGGTAATGGCGGCGACGATCAACGCGCCCTCGATCGCCTGCTCCCAGAACGGTGAAACGTGCAGCACGACGAGCGCAATGCTGATCACGCCGAGCACCAGTGCGCCGAGCGTGGCGCCGAGTATCGTGCCCACGCCACCCGTGATCGCGACGCTGCCCACCACGGCCGCCGCCACGACCTGCAATTCGATGCCCTTCGCCGTGCTCGCGTCCACGGTGCCGAAGCGCGCGAGCCACAATGCGCCCGCAAAGCCGGCAATCGCGCCGGACAGCAGAAAGCCCGCCATCACGCGCCGCTCGACATTCACGCCTGCCAGACGCGCGGCCTCGGGATTCGAGCCGATCGCATAGTGCTCGCGACCGCCGCGAAACTGCTTCAGATAGATGGCGAGCGCGAGCAGCACGACGACGGCGATCAGCGCGAGTGTCGGGATGCCGAAGAATGTGCCGGTGGCAAGGCGCGAAAATGCATCGGGCAAACTGGTTGCGTTGATCTGTCCGCCGTGCACCCACGCGTAATCCGCACCGCGGAAAATGTAGAGGGTCGAAAGTGTCGCGACCAGCGAGGGCACGCGGCCCACCGCCACCAGCAGTGCGTTGATGCCGCCCGCCACGAGACCGATAGCGAGCCCCGCTGCCAGCGCGACGATCACCGGCATCTGGGGAAACGCGACGTACAGGCTGCCTACCGCGTAGGCGCTGATGCCGACCGTGGAGCCGATCGACAGGTCGATATGACGCATCAGGATCACCACGGTCATGCCTGCGGTGAGCAGACTGATGATCGATACATTCAGCAGCACGTCGCGCAGATTCTGCAGATTCAGGAACTGCGGCCTCGCGAGCGCGGTGCCTGCAATCAGCAGAATCAGCACGATGAAAAGCGTCGTCTCGCGGCTCTTCGCGAGAGTCGCGGCGAAGCCGGCCGGCGAACTCGCAGCGCGCTTTGCCGGCGGCGGCGCCTGCACGGGCGCGGGGTGGGTCGAAGAATGACGCATCATGCTGCACATCCCAACGGTGGAATGGGTTGTCCGAGCGCAGCGGCCATGATGCGTTCCTCGTCCGCCTCGGCGCGCGCAATGTCGGCACTGATACGGCCTTCGTGCATCACGAGCACGCGGTCGGCCATGCCGAGCACTTCGGGCAATTCGCTCGATATCATCAGCACCGCCATGCCCTCGCGCACCAGTTCGGCGAGCGCGCTGTACACCTCGGCTTTGGCGCCGACGTCGATGCCGCGCGTGGGTTCGTCGATGATCAGCACTTTGGGGCCTGTCGCCAGCCATTTGCCCAGCACGACCTTCTGCTGATTGCCGCCGGAGAGTGTGCCCACCGGCGCATTCGGGTCGCCTGCTTTCAGACGCAGGCGCGTGCCCCACCTGTTCGCGAGCGCGGTCTCGCTGCGCGCGGTGATGAGGCCATGTTTGACGAGCCGGCCGAGCACCGTCATCGATGCATTGCGCGCGATGCTGAGCTCCAGCGCGAGTCCCTGCTGGCGCCTGTCTTCCGGCACGAGCGCGAGTCCCGCGCGTACCGCGGCGGCGGGACTGCCTGCGGACAGACGCTGGCCGCCGATCATGATTTCGCCGGCATCGAGCGGGTCGATACCGAAGATCGCACGCGCCACTTCGCTGCGGCCCGCGCCCACGAGACCCGCGAGCGCGACGATTTCGCCCGCGCGGACATCGAACGAAATGTCCTTGAACACGCCTACACGCGTCAGGCCGCGAACCGAGAGCCGCACTTCGCCGGGCGGCCGCTCCGCTTTCGGATAGAACGTCTCCAGATCGCGGCCGACCATTTTTGCCACGATGGCCTCCGTGGTCAGATCGGCGGTCAGGCCGTCGAACACTTTCGCGCCGTCGCGCATGATCGTGACGCGCTGCGTCAGCGCAAAGACTTCGTCGAGCCGGTGCGTGATGAAGAGAATCGCCACGTCGCGCTCGCGCAGCTTGCGCACGATCGCAAAGAGCCGCTCGACTTCGGGCAGCGACAACGCGGCGGTCGGTTCGTCCATGATCAGCACGTTCGCATTCAGCGAGAGCGCCTTCGCGATTTCGATCACCTGCTGATCCGCAATCGACAAACCGCGCACCAGTTGATCCGCGCGCAGATCCACGCCGAGCGAGGCGAGCAGGCCGTCCACCTCGCGGCGCATCGCGTCGTATTGAATGCGGCCGATGCGGTCCACGGGCTGCCTGCCCATGAAGATGTTCTCCGCAATCGAGAGGTCGAAGAACAGCGTCGGTTCCTGGTAGATGACCGCGAGCCCGGCATCGCGCGCTTCGGCAGGCGTCGCAAAGCGGCGCGCCACGCCGTCGACGACGAGTTCGCCGCTATCCGGCTGATGCACGCCCGCGAGAATCTTCACGAGCGTGGATTTTCCCGCGCCGTTCTCGCCGAGCAGCGCATGCACTTCGCCGGGCCACAGCGCGAGATCGCCGTCGGACAGTGCGCGCACGCGCCCGAACGATTTGCTCGCATGCCGCAATTCAAGCCTCGGCTGAGCGGTTGAGGGTGGCTGCACTGCGTGTCTCCTTCTCATGCGTGGTGGGCGTCTGCGTTTTTTCGGCTTGCCTGGTGCTCACGGTCTGCGTCAGATGCGATAGAAGCGCTCCGCGTTGCGGCAAAAGAGCGCCTCTTTTTCCGCAACGCTCGCGCCTTCGATAATCGCCGCATACGCATGCCACAAATCCGCGTAGGAGCCGAACAAACGGTCCACGGGAAAGTTCGAGGCAAACATCGCGCGCTCGACACCGAACGCATCGATCGTTTCGAGCACATAGGGCCGCAAGCTCTCCACCGTCCAGTGATGATCGAACATCGCAAGTCCGCTGATCTTCACGTAGACGTTCCTGCAAGCGGCGAGCATGCGCAGCCCGTCGCGCCATGCGCGATAACCGGCCACGCTGTCGCGGTCCACGAACATGCCCGCATGATTGAGTGCGAAGAGCGTGTCCGCATGCGCGCGTGCAAGCGCCGCCGCTTCTTCCATTTGCGACGGATAGATCTGCAGATCGAACGACAGGTCGTGACGGCGCAGCAATGCAAAATTTTCGCGCCACTGCGGCTCGCGCATGTAGTGGCGGCCCACGTAATCGAACAGCTTGTTCTCGTGCACATTGAGAATCTGGCGGATGCCACGTGTGTTCGGAAACGCCGCATGCGCTTCGAGCCATGCAGGCGCGGTCGACGCAGACAGATCGACCGCGGCGACAATGGCGTTCGGCATGCCGCGCGATTCGGCGCGATCCACAATGGACTGCAGCCAGCGCGTTTCCTCGACGGGGTCCGCGGGATCGTGATTCGCCTCCACGTGCACGAGTTTCTTCACGTCGATGCCGCCCGCTTCGCCGAGCAGGTCATCGAGCAGATAGTCGTGCTTGAGATCGCGCGCGTCGCCGACGAACGACACGCCCGGGTTGTCGAGCCACGGATAGCGATGCGTTTTCAGATCCCACAAGTGGATATGCGAATCGACAACCTGCATGCAGTGCCTCCGTCGTTTCAAGCGTGCGAAGCGTGACAATCGGTTAGTTGAGCGAACTCAGCCGGAACACCTGTTCGAGCGGTTGTTGAAGCGGCGTGTGATCCGCGGCGGTGTGCATGATGTCGGCCATGTAATCCCACCATTTGCGCATGACGTCGAGTTCAGGGAGCGCGGCCATCGTGTGATGTGTAGTGCGCGTGAGCACGGCGAACAGGTGGTCGGTGCCGGGATCGAAGAAGATGCGGTACTCGCGCACGCCCGCGTTGTGCAACGCATCAACCAGTTCCGGCCAGATTTGCGCATGACGGCGCTCGTATTCCTCGCGCATGCCGGGGTTGAGCACCATCCGGAAAACGATTGTCTCCATTGCGGCTGTCTCGTCGTTATGGCGCTTTCGCGGCGAAGCGCCTGCAAAGACTATAATTCCTGCGTCGATAGCATCTCAATCCGTGTTTGGGATTGGGCGATCCACAAACCGAATCGCACCGGCACCATGAGCCCACTCTCAGCAACCGTCGCACTCGTCAATCGGCTCAAGTTCAAACACCTCGCGCTGCTCGTCGCGCTCGACGACGCACGCAATCTCCATCAGGCCGCCGAAGCCGTCAACGTGGCGCAGCCGAGCGCGAGCCGCATGCTTGGCGACATCGAGGAAGCGTTCGGCTTTCTGCTGTTCGAGCGCAACGCGCGCGGCATGACGCCCACGCCGCTTGGCGTCGTCACGCTGGCCTATGCACGACGAGCACTCGCCGAACTCACGCGTTTCGCCGAAGACCTGGAGGTCAAGCGCCGCGGCGGTCACGGTCAATTGACGGTCGGCGCGATCATGGGCGCCGCGCCCGATCTGCTGGCCATGGCCGTCGCGGCGCTGAAGACGGATAGTCCGCTGCTGAACGTGCGCATACTCGGCGAAACCAGCGACCAGGTGGTGCAATTGCTGCATCGCCGCGAAGTCGATCTCGCGCTTGGGCGCCTGACCAGTCCCTTGCAGCATAACGATTTCAGTTTCGAGCCGCTTGCGCGCGAGACCTTGCTGCTCGTGGTGCGCTCGGTGCATCCGCTCGCGAGCCGCGCGCGCATCACGTTGCGCGAACTGATCGACTGGCCATGGGTGGCGCAGCCCGTGACCAGCCCGGCGCGTGTGCTGTTCGAGGAAGAGCTCGCGCGCGCGGGGCTCGCTACGCCGGTGAATCTCACCGAATGCGCGTCGATCTTCGCGACGCTGCAGTTGCTCGAGAACTACGACGCGGTGGCGATGCTGCCGGAGTCGGTGGTGCGCGATCACGTGCGCGGCAAGCTGCTCGTCGCCCTGCCGCTCGAAATCGGCAAGAGCCTTGCGGGTTTCGGCATTCTCACGCGCAAGGAAGAACCCCTCGGGGAGCCGGCGCTGCGCTTCATCGAACTGCTGCGCGGTTTCTCGCGGCGTCTCGCGCGCGACGACGCCGCGTCCCGCGAAGCCGCGAACACTTCCGCGCCGGTTAGCTGAAGTCGGCATCGCGCGTCATTGCAGATTGACGAACAGGCCACCGTCCACGAGCAACGCGGCGCCCGTCACATATCGCGCACGGTCGGACGCGAGAAACACCACGCATTCGGCCACATCTTCGGGGCGGCCGAGGCGCCCGAGCGGAATGCGCTTTTCGAAGTAGGCTTTCTTCGCTTCGTCGGCGAGATCTTCGGCGTTCAGGTCCGTCGCGATCGTGCCCGGCATGACCGAATTGCAGCGGATGCCGTACGGCCCCAATGCGACCGCGCACGACTGCATCAGCGAATGAACGCCCGCTTTGGTCGGCGTGTAGTGCGTCTGCATGCCGCCGCCCACCAAAGCGCTGATCGAACTCGTCGCGACAATGGCGCCGCCCGTGCCTTGCGCTTTCATTTGCTGCGCAGCGGCTTGCGTGACGTAGAACGCGCCGTTCAGATTCACTGCGACGGTCGATTCGAGCACGTCCGCAGGCATGTCGAGAAACGCGTGGAACGGACAGATGCCGGCGTTGCTTGCCAGCACGTCGACCTTGCCGAATGCTTCAACGGTCTGCCGCACCAGTTGCTGCCCGGTTTCGCGCGCGGCCACGTTGCCTTCTATCGCAATGACGCGCCGCCCGAGTGCCTCGATCTCTTCGACCACTTCGGCGACGGCGGAACGGCGCCCATACGATGCGTCGTTGTCGCCCCAGTAGTTGATTGCGACGTCGGCGCCTTCCGTTGCGCACGCAACGGCTATGGCGCGCCCGATGCCGCGCGAGCCGCCGGTGACGATCACCACCTTGTCCTTGAGCAGCACGAAACTCTCCTTTCAGTAGACCCGCAACACAGCCGCATGCGCGGCATGGGTCAACGCGGATAAGGCCGCACCAGCGCGCATTCCGGATTGAGCCGCACGCCGAAGCCCGGCGTGTCCGGCACCTTCATGCGTCCATTCACAGGTACCGGTTCGTCGAGCAGCAGCGGCGTGAACATCGGCACGACCTCGTCGGCTTTGGGCGCCATCATGAGGAACTCGGAGAACGGCGAGTTATGACGCGTAACGACGAAGTGATAGCTGTACACCGACGAGCCGTGCGGCACGACCATCACGTTATGCGCATCCGCGAGCGCCGAAATCTTGATGAGCTCCGTGATGCCGCCGCACCAGCCCACGTCCGGTTGAATCAGATCGCAGCACTGCATCTCGAGCAGCATGCGAAAACCCCAACGCGTCGCCTCATGTTCGCCCGTGGACACCATCATGCCGCGCGGCACGTTGCGGCGCAGTTCGGCGTAACCCCAGTAGTCGTCGGGCGGCAGGCACTCTTCGATCCATTTGAGCCCATATTCGTGCGCGGCTTGCGCGAGGCGCGTCGCATACGGCACGTCGAGACTCATCCAGCAGTCGTACATCAGCCAGAAATCGTCGCCGACGCGGTTGCGCATGTCGGCCAGTTTCTCGAGGTTGAGCTTGAGTCCCGCTTCGCCTTCTGCCGGGCCATGCTGCAAAGGCAGTTTTCCGCCGATAAAGCCCATCTCCTTCGCGAGATCCGGGCGCGCGCCGGTCGCGTAGAACACCAGTTCGTCGCGCACGGGGCCGCCCAATAGCTGATACACCGGCTCCTTGCGCACCTTCGCGAGCAGATCCCACAAAGCGAGGTCGACGCCCGAAATCGTATTGAGCACCACGCCCTTGCGCCCGTAGTAAAGCGTGGAGCAGTACATCTGATCCCACATCTTCTCGATGTCGGTCACGAGCTGGCCTTCGAGAAAACGCGCGAGATGTTTTTCGACGATGAACGCACCGATCTCGCCGCCCGTCGTCACCGCGAAGCCGACGGTGCCGTCGCTCGCCTCGATTTCGACGACGAGCGTGCCCAGCACATTGATGCCGAACGACTGCCGGCTCTGCCGATACTCGGGGTAACGCGCCATCGGCGTCGAGATGTGATCGTCGATCCAGTGTCCGCCGGGTTGGTCGTGATAGTCCGCTCCGCCGCCGCGGACAATGAAGGCACGCACGTGCCGGATAGTGGGCATGGCCATGAAAGAGAGGCTCCGTGATGGACGTCGAACGGGTCGCCGGCAATGCGCCTAGCGGGCGCGATGCAGCAAGTCGTGAATTGAGCCGGGGGCTTTCGCGCCGGCGCCGCGCAACAGCGTGCCGATCAACAGCGCGGCGAGCAGACTGGACGCGCCGAGCACGACCAGTCCCGCCGATGTCGAAGAAAACGCGCGCTCCGCAGCAGTGCGCAAACTCGGCGCGATGAAACCGCCCAGACTGCCGAGCGAATTGATCAGCGCGATGCCGCCCGCAGCGGCCGCACCGGTCAGCAAACGCGTCGGAAAGGTCCAGAAAAGCGGCTGTGCAGCAATGAAACCGCTTGCGGCGCAACACAGCGCGATGAGCCCAATGGCCGGACTGTGCGCGAGTCCCGACACACCAATGCCAAGCCCCGCGACGACCAGCAGCGCGGACGCCCAGCGGCGGTGCGCGCCCGTTCGGTCGGCGCGGCGCGGCACATACCAGGTCACGGCGAGCGCGCAGATCCACGGCAAGGCGGCGACGAGCCCGACGTGAAAGCCCACCGTCGTACCAAGCAAGGCGGCGACCTGTTGCGGCAGATAGAAGATCACGCCATACACGCTCATCTGGATCAGCAGATAGATCAACGAGAGCAACAGCACGCGCCGGTCCACCAGCGCGGCGAGAATGCGATGCGGTCCATGCGCCGAGGCGGCGCGCGCGTCGTCGTCGAGTGCGGCGCGCAGCGTCGTGCGTTCCTGCGCCGCGAGCCAGCGCGCGTCTTCGGGACGATTGTCGAGATACCAGAACGCCCACACGCCGACGAGCGAGGCGAGCACGCCTTCGACAAGAAAGAGCCACTGCCAGCCGGCCAATCCCAGCGCACCATTCAACTCAAGGAGCGAGCCCGACAGCGGACTGCCGAAAATGAACGCCAGCGGCGCGCCGAAATAGAACATGCCGACGGCGCGGGCACGCGCACGCTGAGGGAACCAGTGCGTGAGGTAATAGATGACGCCGGGAAAAAATCCGGCTTCGGCGACACCGAGCAAAAAGCGCAGCGTGTAGAACGTCGTTGCGGTGTGCGCGAGACTCATCGCCGCCGACACGAGCCCCCACGTCACCATGATGCGGCACATCCACGCTCGCGCGCCGACGCGATGCAACAGCAAATTGCTTGGCACTTCGAACAATGCATAGCCGACGAAGAACACGCCCGCGCCGAAAGCAAATGCCGCGTTCGAGAGACCCGTGTCGTGCTGCAGCGCTTTCTGCGCGAAGCCGATGTTCGCGCGGTCGAGAAATGCCAGCACATACATTAAAAGCAGGAATGGCAACAGCCGGCGCATTACCTTGCTGTTGATCGCTTCGAGCGAAGCACTCGCATGCGGGTCCATGTCGTCTCCTTCGCGCAGTCCGCTGCGGCGGCTTCGCGGTTCTCGTGTGAAGTGCGGCTTGCAGGCTTCGCGTAGCGGCGTGCCGTATCACGCCGCTACGCGTCTTGACTCGCGCGCGGCCTGGCTCAATAAGTGGCGCGGCCGCCCGACAGGTCGAATACCGAACCAGTACTGAATGCGCAATCCTCGGAGGCGAGCCAGAGAATCAGCGAGGCCGCTTCTTCAGGCAGCAGGAAGCGGTTCATCGGAATCTTCGAGAGCATGTAGTCGATGTGCTGCTGCGACATCGAATCGAAGATTTCCGTTTTGGCGGCAGCGGGCGTGACCGCGTTGACGAGAATGTTCTTCGTCGCGAGTTCCTTGCCTAGCGATTTCGTGAGGCCGATGAGCCCGGCCTTCGACGCGCTGTAGTGCGAGGCGTTCGGATTGCCCTCCTTGCCGGCCACCGACGCGATATTGACGATGCGCCCATAGCCCTGCTTCAGCATCTGCGGGACGACCGCGCGGCACGTGAGATACGGGCCGATCAGATTGACGTCGATGACGCGGCGCCAGACCTCCGGCTCCAGCTCCCATGTGGTGCCGTTGCCGCCGGTGATGCCCGCGGAGTTGATCAGCACGTCGATTGCACCGTGGTCGAGCACAGTCTGCGACACGGCATGGGCGACGGCCGCTTCCTGCGTGAGTTCGACGGTGACCGCCGTCACTTTGCCGAGTTCGGCAAGCTCGCGCTGACTGCGGGCGAGGCGCTCCGCGTCGATGTCCCAGAGCGCGACGGACGCGCCCGAGCCGAGCGCCCGCTGAGCGACTGCGTAGCCGATGCCGCGCGCGCCGCCGGTAATGGCGACCACGCGTCCTTCCAGGTCGATTCGGTTCATTCGTGTCTCCAGCGTCGGTGTTGTCATATTTGGGCTTCACGCCAATATACGGGCCGCGCGATGCCGCAACAATCCGAGAATCGGAAAGGTCGATAACAAAAGCGGATCGCGCGACGTGGGGCGCGGGGAGACATCGGATGGCAGGAAAACGGAGGGATTGCCGCTCGCGGCAAGGGTGTGACTCACCAGCCGTGATGCAGGGCGAGGCCGGACGCGGACGCGCTTGCGCGACGCGAGCTCAAAGCGCGTCCTGACACAGAGCCTTCATGCGCTGAACCATTGTGCTGGCCTCGTTCAGCTCCATTTCGCTCGTAAAGAGCGCCTGCACGTTCGACAGGCGAACAGCCACGCCCGCATTCATCAGATCCTGGCTGGCGATCTTCAACGCAAGTTGACCGATTTGCACGCGTTCCAGCCAATACATGCGCATGCTGTTTCTGGCGAGCCACTGGCGGCAGCACTGAACGACGTGATCCACACGCCACTCCGCGCTGAGCGCATAGGAGGCCGCCGCGATGGCCACGAGAAAGCACAGCAGCTCGGCGCGCGCGGCTGAGGGCAGTTTTGGGTCGGTTTTTTTCATTTGCTTGTAGGTTGACGGGGGTTTTCACGGGCGCCGACGGATGGCCGCGCTTCAGGCAGTTTACTCGGCAACTGCCGCGCGCAGCATCCACACGGGCCCGTTCCGTCCGACAAACAGCCTGCCTCGGAGTTCAACGAGTCGCCCAGCTCACGGCCTCTGGAACGCCCCGACGTGATCGCGCCCGGGCCGCGAAGCATCGTCTCACCGCGAAACACCGAATAGCTGAAAGACGACGCCACGCAACCAGCGATTGCCCGCCTCATGGTGATACCGCGCATGCCAGTGTTGCCGGACGGCAAAGCCATCCACGGGGACAGGACACGGGTGAACGGCCAGATCGTTGGCCTGCGCGAGCGTCTCGCCGATATGGCGCGGCAGCGTGGCGAGCAGATCGGTAGTCTGCACGATCGTGCCGAGCCCGAGAAAGCCCGGCAGCTGCAGCACGACGTCCCGCTCGATCCGCTCGCGCGCCAGTGCCTGTTCGAGCAGTTGCGCCCCGGTGCCCGATTCGATGCTGACATGTCCCTCCGCGCGGTACCGCTTCAACGCGAGCCGCCCTCGAATGCGAGGATGATGCCGGTTGCTGAGGCACACCCAGTCCTGCTGATAAAGCTGCTGCTGGTAGATTCCGCCGCTTAACCACGGCACATAGCCGATGGCGAGATCCGCTTCGCCCGATTCCAGCGCGCGCTCCGTATTGCCGTCGATCCTCGCCGCCTCGAGCCGGATGCCCGGCGCCTGGGCGCGCACATGCGCGAGCAGTCTCGGCAGCAGTGTGATGTGACTCGCGTCGGTCATGCAGATGCGAAAGCGCCGCTGTGCGGTGGCGGGATCGAAGGCGATCTCCCATGCGAGGAACCGCCTGAGCGATTCGAGTATCTCGCGGCAGGGACCGATAAGCGCGTCGGCTTGCGGCGTCGGCGCCATGCCGCCGGGCGTGCGGATGAATAGCGGGTCTTGCAAAGACTCGCGCAACCGCCCGAGCCAGATGCTGATAGTCGGCTGGCTCTGCCCCAGTTGCTCCGCCACGCGCGTGACGCTGCGCGTGTCGTAAAGCAGGTCGAAGAGCTGCAGCAGTTTGATATCGGGGAAATCGGGCGGGATCATGGGGCACCGCATTATTGTGTTTCGCAATGATGTCATTGTAGTCATTGCATTGCCGTTATGGGTGACAACTCCTATCGTGTATCCACACGTCAAGGAGAAGCTCAGTGAAGATTGCGATTCTCGGGGCCGGCGCACTAGGCTGTGCGATCGGCGCCACCCTCACGGAAGGCGGCCACGAAACCTGGCTGATCGATCGTTCGCCCCTCCATGTGGACACGATGCGCCGCGACGGCCTGCTGGTCGACGACGATAAAGGTGCGCGGCGCATCGCGGTTCGCGCGGCGACCCAAGCGAGCGAAGTCGGCGCCGCCGACCTCGTCGTCGTGCTGGTGAAGTCCTTTCACACCGACTCGGCGATGCGCGGCGCGCTCGCGCTGATCGGTCCTGACACGCTGGTGCTTTCGCTCCAGAACGGCCTGGGGCATGAAGACGTGCTCGCCGACATTGTGGGCCGCGAGCGCGTGCTCGCGGGCAAGACGTATGTGGGCGGCGTGCTGCGCGGGCCGGGCCATATCGAGGCGGGGGTCACCGGCAAAGCCACTTATATCGGCGAGCTGGATGGCCGGCTCACGCCACGGGTGCGAGCCATCGCCGAGGCATTCAACACCGCCGGGCTGCTGACTACCGTCAGCGACAACATCGTCGGCACCATGTGGGACAAATTGCTCATCAACGTCGCCACCGGCGCGATTACGGGCATCACGCGTCTTACCTACGGCCAGCTCTACACGGAGCCACTCCTGAAGGCAACGGCGCTCGCGGCCATCAGCGAAGCCATGGCGGCTGCGCGGGCAGCGGGCATCGCGTTGTCGATCAACGAGCCCGACGAGGCATGGACATTAGCGGCCGAAGGCCTCTCTCCCACGTTCAAGACATCGATGCTGCAAAGCCTCGAAAAGGGCTCGGTCACGGAGATCGATTTCATCAACGGCGCGGTGGTGCGCTGGGGGCAACGGCTCGGCGTGCCGACGCCGGTCAACGCAACGCTGGTGGCATGCATCAAGGGCATTGAACGCGCGCTGGCCGATGAGCGGGACGATGCGAAGCACGCTGACCTGCACGATAAGAACCCCAAGGAGAAGACGGCATGAGCGGCTCAAAGGCTTATCTCGAGCACGTGGCGATCTGGGTGAAGGACATTCAGTGGCACATCCGCTTTTTCGCGGACGTGCTCGGCATGACCATGCGCGAAGTCGACGGCACTGCCGACGCACCGCGCCAGTACTGGACACTCGGCGGCCTGCAGTTCATTCATGCGCCGCATTACGACGGCCCCGAAGGGCGCCTTGCCCACCTGGGCGTCATGTGCGAAGACCTGGAAGCGGCGTTGGTGGCTGCTCAGGCCTATGGCGTGAGCGACATGCCGCAAGGGCGCAACTGGCTGCGTTTGCCCGACGGCCTCGCTGTCGAACTGATTCAGGCGAGACCCGCGTCCTGTGTCGCAGAGGCGCTGAGCATCAACCCGCGTGCGGAGACTTGAGCATGACAATCATCGAGAAATACTGGGACGACGCCCGGGAAGGCGACGAGTGCGTGAGCCCGAACTACACCGTGACCAAGGAGCGCATCCTCGCCTACGCCGATCTCACGGGCGACCACACGCCTGTGCACGTGGATGAGGCCTATGCCAACGCGAGCCACTTCGGCTGCCTCGTCGCGCATGGGTTGTTCGGACTCTCGGTTGCGGACGGCCTCAAGACCCAGAGCGACTATCGTTTCCTGCCGGGCATGTCGCTCGGATGGACGTGGGACTTCGTGCTGCCCATCAAGGTCAACGACGTGCTGCACGTGAAGTTTCGCGTCGGCGCCATGCGGCCGAGCAGGAGCCGGCCAGGCTGGGGCATCGTCGTTCTTCCATCAGAACTGATCAATCAGGATGGCGAAACAGTTCAGCGCGGCGAACATCGTCTGATGGTGCCGCGCCGGCCGGGAGCACTGTGATGCAGGCACGTCCCCTCGAAGGTATACGCGTTGTCGACTATAGCCACTTTCTCGCCGGTCCCTATGTGGGCCGCTGCCTTGCGGCGCTCGGCGCCGAAGTCATCAAGGTCGAACGTCCCGGCAGCGGCGATGCGGGACGCCAGCACGCCACCGTGCTGGACGATCAGCAAAGCGGCTACTTTTTGCAACTTAACATGGGCAAGCGCGGCGTCAGCGTCAATATGAAAGACGCACGCGGCAAGGAGTTCATGCGCCGCCTGTGCGACTCGGCGGATGTATTCGTCGAGAACTATCGTCCCGGCGCGCTCGACAAGCTGGGGCTCGGCTATGCCGAGTTGTCCGCGCGCAATCCGGGCCTCGTCTACTGTTCGATCTCGGCATACGGCCATACCGGCCCCGATGCCCACCGCGCCGGTTTCGGCCTGATCGCCGAGGCAAAAAGCGGCATCATGCAGATGGTCGGCACGCCTGGCGAGCCGCCCCCGCTGCTGCGCATTTCCCTCGGCGACATGTACACCGGCATTCACGCGGTGGCCGCCATCAACGCGGCGCTGCTGGGTCGCGTGAAGAGCGGACGGGGCCAGCATATCGACATGGCGCTGTACGACACGCTTGTCTCCATGCATGAGTACGCGGTGCAGTGCTATACGCTGCAAGGCGTGCTGCCGGAACAGACGGGCCACGACATGCCGACCTCGACGCTGTACGGCGTGTTTCGCGCCGCCGACGGCGATCTCGTGATCGCCGCACAAGTGGACGACGCATGGAAGCGCTTCGCCGCCTTGATCGAAACGCACGGCGGGCCCGCCGGATTCGGCAGCGATGCGCGCTTTCACGATAGCGCGGGCCGCAACACGCATCGCCAGGCGATCCTCTCGGTCGTCCAGCCCTGGGTCGCCGCGCGGCCGGTCGCGCAGGTCCTCGAACTATTGGACGGTATCGACGTGCCTTGCGCAAAGGTGCAGCGCATCGACGAGGTGCTCGACGATCCGCAAATCCAGGCGCGCGGCATGGTGCTCGAGCAGCAGCATCCGCGTTACGGGACGGTGCGCCTGCCGAACCTGCCGTTCCGCTTCTCCGATTGCGACACGACCATCCGCGAAGTCGCGCCGGACCTTGGGCAGCACAACGCGGACGTCGCGCAATCGCTCGGTTTCTCAGCCGCCGAAATCGACATCATGCAAACGGAAGGCGTGCTTTACGCCAGGTGAGGGAGAGATGACTGACCAGTATGCTGTGATCGGTAATCCGATCGGACACACCAAGTCTCCGTTGATTCACGGGCTGTTCGCCGAGGCGACACAGCAGGCCATGTCGTATGTCGCGATGGAGGGTCCGCTGGTTCCCGACGATGGTTTCGAGCGGATGGTGCGCGCCTTTGCGGCCGAAGGCGGCAAGGGCATCAACATCACCGCGCCCTTCAAGCTCAAGGCTTTTGCTCTCGCCGATGAACGCAGCGAACGGGCGGCGCTGGCGGGCGCCGCCAATGCGCTCAAGTTCGAGAACGGCCGGATCATCGCAGAGAATTTCGACGGCATCGGACTCGCGCGCGATATCGAGGTCAATCTCGGCGTTCCGCTTGCCGGCAAGCGCGTGCTGATGCTCGGTGCCGGGGGCGCGGCACGCGGCGCGCTGCTGCCGTTTCTCGCCGCGGGTCCCGCCGAACTCGTCATTGCGAATCGCGACGTGGCGAAGGGCGAAGCACTCGTGGCCGAGGTCGGCTCAGGCGGCGCTTCGGTCCGTGCTCGCGGCTATGGCGATCTGCCGGCGCTGGGCCGCTTCGATCTCGTGGTGAACGCGACCTCGGCAAGCCTCACTGGCGACCTGCCGCCCGTCCCGCCGGGCGTATTCAGTCCGACCGGCACCGCTTACGAACTGGTGTACGGCAAGCGGCTCACGCCGTTTCTGCGGCTCGCGCGCAACGCCGGCGTGCGCGGCATTGCCGACGGCGTCGGCATGCTGGTCGAGCAGGCCGCCGAGGCGTTCGCCTGGTGGCGCGGCGTGCGCCCGGAGACGTCTGCAGTCATCGATCGTCTGACGGTGCCGCTCGACTGATTTGATTGCGGCGGCCAGGCCAAAAAGCGCTGCGTGCACATGCGCAGAGGCACGGCTCCGCCGCATTGCGCATATGTGTGACCTTTCAGGCGATATCGCCGGAATTTCATTGGCGTCTGCTGACGAAAGCGCCGGGCACGGGGTTTGCTGAATGCGCCAACAGCATCCAGTGGACTCCTCGCCTAATGAAAGGACATTGAATATGGTTAGCACCCGCCCCTGCACCGCGACCTGCGTTATCGACGGCATGCCGGTCACTCTCACCTTCTATCCGGACAACGGTGTACTGCGAATCGCCGATCCGTCCGGTACGTGCATCAAGGAAACGCACTGGCACGCGTCGTGGCGCTCGCTGCTGGACGAGTTCCGCCGCTTCGGCGAACGCGCGGCCATGCAGGGGCCGGGGGTCGAGGCCATGGTGAGCCGCATCGTCGAAAATACCGAGGACCCGGCCACCCAGACCGCGCTGGCATGAAAAACACGAGGCAGTGAGTCCGCGACGCACCGCCCCGGCGAACCCGCGGCATCACTGACCGAAGTAAACCATGCATTGCGGCCTTGCGGAACAAGGCATATTTTGCCGGGCGCCGGCCTCCGACCGCCCTGTCGCCACACCTCCATAAGAGACGTTCTGAACGGACTGCGAGCCGCTTGTCGCGGGTTCGCTCAACGACATGTCCGTGGTGGCCTGTGCCGACTCGTTGGCATGCTGCATCAGCCTGTGACTGGCCGAACTGCCGGCGGGTGTGCCGGTGGATAGCTCGGCCCCGGGCTGCGTCGTCGTGTCGTCGGCGCTGGCCGCGCGTGGCGCGAGAAAAAGAACGGCGCTCACGACCGCCATCAATAAACGTAGTTTCATGTCCAGACTCCTTGAATCCGGCGCAGCAGTGTCGTCCCTCCCGAGAATCGATCCGTGTAAAAGGCCGGCCGCCTGATCGGCGCCGTCGGAAAAAGCCATGTCACGCGGGCCTGCTGCATGGACTCGTGAAATGCAACGGACAACGAGCCGCCCGCGCCATGCCGGCGCCGCCTGCGTTCACTACCATTGCGAAACGGCACCTCAGGCTGGAAAACACGGATTGTCCTCTCCGCTATTTCTTTTATAGTTCGGGCACTGCGGAATTCAAATGGCGGCTCGGAACTGGTGAAAGATACTAGGGGCGGAGCGGACAGTCTCCAGAGCGCGTTCAAATCCCCCGAAAATCAGTTGAAACGGTGCGTGCATTGCGCGCGCAGTGCGTTATGATGGCGACATAACCACAAGATAGGGCCCCGCGCAAACGCCGTTGCGAGACGGAGCGTGGACGTGAGACCAGCCGCCCAAAATCAGTGCATCGTCACCATCGTTTTTCCAATTTCGATTAATAACCTCACCGCGGACCGGCGCCATTTAAATGGACTCGAAGCTCTCGCGGGTTTTCCTCGCAATCTGCATTTGACAGAACGCTGGACGCTTTAGAAGGACGAATATCTTATGGACGAAAGGAAGCGAGATAGCATGATTGCGTATCTCCGCCATCGCATGGAAGAGTTTGGCATCAAACCGGAAGACCTTGCCGCCGTGCTGGCATCCGAACCGGCCGCGCAAAAGAACGCGCGCTACCGCAGCGCGACGGGGGACAGCTGGGACGGCCAGGGTGAAATGCCGCAATGGCTCAAGCAGGCCATCAGCGCCGGCCAATCAATCGACCACTTCGAATTATCGGCGCCGCCCGCCCCCGCGCCGCAGCCTAAAAAGCACGTCGACTGGAAAAACGACCCGTTTGCAGGCAGCCGCCTCGCGCGCTCGACCGACCGCTAAGCGGTAAGGCGCCGTGCTATCGCGGCACATCGCAGGTCGGCAAGCCGGCCAGTGCACGACTGGTTGCGCCGCGCACCGGTGTCCGCCGCGGCGGCCGCGCGTATTTCGGCGCCTCGATAAAGCCGCTCAATTGACGCACGATTTGCCAGAACACCTTTTCGAATAGACGAATCCGTTCCGGCTCGGACAGGAAGTCCGCGAGCGGATCGGCGAAATTCCACACGCTGAACGCGGGTTCGCCGGGAAAGACAGGCGCGTGCGGAGCGGCGACGCTTTCGTCCAGCGCGACCACGAGGTCCATGCGCGGCGCCCATTCGCCGGTGAATTCCAGCCAGCTTTTCGGGCTAAGCACGCCCAGGTCGGAAACGCCCGGCCGCAGTTGCGCCACCGTCAACGGATGGATCCGCAAGGCCGGCTCCGGCCCCGCGCTGAAAGCGTCGAACCGGTGTCCGGCCAACTCCCGCAGCAAAGCTTCGGCCATGATGCTGCGCGCTGAATTCTCCCGGCAGAGAAACAGCACTTTATATTTCTCGGTCACGCTTACCCCGTACGTGTTTTTGTCTCTTGTATGCGCGATTGTGCTCGCAGAGTCTTGCGCCCCCGTGACACTACGATGTCTTTATTCCGCGCGCTACGGGAATTTGCCCCTGGAACGGCCGGATTCAAGCAGCACCGGAACCGGATGCTCAGAACCGCAGGCCGTTGAGAAACTGGAACCAGAGCGTGGAAAAACCTCCGGCGGGCTGCGCCTCGCTGTCGTTTTGTTCGCGCCGGTCGCGCTCCGCGTGCGTGGCGCGGGTGCCACGGGCGGCGGTCTGGTGAGCGCCGGAGCCCGTTTTGACGGCTTCGGGCGACGACGCGTCGGCGCCCCCGTCAGAAGCAATGTCTGCCGCCTCTTCCGTAGAAGCGCGGCTGGCCGCGGCCTCGCGCCGTGCCGCCTGCAATGCCGCCACGCTGTCCGCGATCTGCGCGGCACGCGCCGGCTCGCACTGGCGCCCGAGCAGCACGCCAAACAGCACGTCCCGGTTGTGGCCTTCGTCGGCGAAACGCATGGCGAGCGACACCATCTCCGCGTAGGCGGCCTCGTCCGCCGCGCGCGCCGCTGCCTCGCGCTCCGCCTGCGCCTTCTGATGGCGCGCGCGCTGCGCTTCCCATTGCTGCATCTGCTCGGCGTAGACGGCGTCGTACACCTTGCGCTGCGCGGCGTCCGAGAGAATCGCGTAGGCGTCCCTGATCTCCTGGAACGCGGCGCGCGCCACGTCCTCGGAACCCGCGTTGCGGTCCGGGTGCCACTTCATCGCCGCCTTGCGATAGGCGCGCTTGATTTCTTCGTCGGTGGCGTGCATGGGCACGCCGAGCGTGTCATAGAGAGTTGCCATTTGCCTCGTCGAGCTTGCCGGGTATCGTGTCGCGGACCATCGTAGCACGCGATAAACGGCGCAATCGTGAAGCGAGCTGTCCGCGCGCCGCCGGGAAGCGGCAGGAAACCGGCCGCGGACCGGCGAAAAAAAAGCCCCGCCAGCAAACTGGCGAGGCCGAGTCCCATGTCAAGGAGTGTCATGGAGGAGACGGCTCGATCATAACGGCGCCCGCCCTCGCGCCCAAACAATTGTTCGCCATATGCTTATCGGCAGCGTAGCGCGTGCAATTGAAGCGGATGCCGCCATGGTTCCCGGTTATATGGTTAGAACAAAAAGTCGCTTCGTGTCGCGTGCCGCGCTCATTAAGATGGTGCTTCAAAGTCCGGTTCGCCCCCGTTCGCTTCCGCGCAAATCCGCGCACGAGCGCCGTGAGCCGCTACCGAAGGAGCATTTCGTTGACCAGTTTCCATCATCACCGCCGGCCGCTCGTCGTCGGCATTGGCGGCACGACGCGCGCGGCCTCGTCGACCGAGCGCGCGCTCGGCTTCGCATTGCGAGGCGCCGAAGCGGCGGGTGCGAAAACCCGGCTGTTCGGCGGCACGTTCCTGCATAGTCTGCCGCACTACGCGCCCGAAAACAGCGTTCGCACCGACGAACAGCTCGAACTGATCGAAGCCGTGCGTCATGCAGACGCGCTGATCATTGCGACGCCCGGTTATCACGGCGGCGTGTCGGGCCTTGTAAAAAATGCGCTCGACACGCTCGAGGAACTGCGCGCCGACGAACGCCCGTATCTCGACGGCCGGGCGGTCGGCTGCATCGTCACGGCTTACGGCTGGCAGGCGGCGGGTTCCGTGCTGACTTCGCTCCGTTCTATCGTTCATGCATTGCGCGGGTGGCCGACGCCGTTCGGCGCCGGCATCAATACGCTCGAAACGCGCTTTGACAGCGTGGACACCTGTTCCGACGCAAAGGTGGTCGACCAGCTCGCCACGGTCGGCCAGCAAGCCGCACAATTTGCGTTGGCGTTCACCGCGCAGGCTGCGCGAGGCCCGAACGCCGCACGCGATCCGCTTCAGCCCGCCCAGCCCGCGCGACTTCTGCACGCGGTGTAAAGGCCCCGCTACGCCTCGGATCAGTCCTTCAGTTCAGCCCTCAAGTTGAGACTGTGTTCGGCTTCCCGCCAGCGCCCTCGCCTCGCATTTACATTTGCATTCGCGGATGGGAGCGCTCGCGCTCATGCGCACCGTGCGGCACATAACAGACTCATTGGGCGACGCGCGCGATAGTGTCTGCGAACCCGCCAAACACGCCGTTATCCGGCCTTCTGAAGAGCGTTCCGGATCCCCGCTGATTTGCTTGCGAAGAATGATTGGTTCACGGGCCCTTCAGTGCGGCCTACGCTTGAGCCTGCCCGCCGACTCATCCGCCGCCTGATGCCGACGCAAACGCGAACGCGAACGCGAGGCGTCATGTGTACCGGCTCTTTGCAAAATATGCGGGCACATTCACCGCCACGACCATGAATTCACATATCCGCTACAAGGGCTACGAAGTCGCGCCAGCCGCGCAACGTTTGCCCAATGGGCTGTTCGCCGCGAACCTGACCATCGAAAAAGCGAGCTCGAGCCGCCGCCAGTCTTATTGCTTTGACGCGCTCGACTATTTCTTCGACGAAGAGCACGCGCTCGCCTATGCGTTCCGCTGGGCACGTATGTGGGTCGACAATCACCAGTGACGCGAAATGGAAAATGACGCGTGCCGGCGACAGGCAGCGCCGGCACCGTATGTCGGGGCATTGTGACAGAATAGGCGACACCTCGAGTCGCTCTCTGTACGCCTGCCATGCCCCCTACATTGACAGATGTTGCGAAACACCACAGCCTGCGCCACTGCACCTTCACGCCGCGCCTCGTCAGCCGTTCGCGCGCACCGGACACTGAACCATCCGGAGCACGGCGATGACATGGACCGTCGATGAACAGCTCGCGTTGAGCGCAACGCAAGCCGTCGCCGCGATCCAGTCGGGGCGGCTTCAAGCAACGGATTATGTCGCGACATTGCTCGCGCGCGCAGCCGCATTAGAGACGCTCAACGCGCTGACCGTGATCGACCTCGACGGCGCCCTTGCCGCCGCACGCCGCATCGATGCGCTATCCGCCGAAGCGAAGGCGCAACTGCCGCTTGCCGGCTTGCCGATCGTCGTCAAGGACAACATCAATACCGTGGGGCTGCCCACCTCCGCAGGCACGCCCGCTCTCGAAGGCTTCGTGCCGGACGCCAATGCGCCGTCGGTGCAACGCCTGCTCGACGCGGGCGCGATTATCCTCGGCAAGGCCAATATGCATGAGCTCGCGTTCGGCATCACGAGCACGAACCTGGCCGCGCACGCGGGCCCCGTGCGCAATCCGTACGATCCCACGCTGATTCCTGGCGGCTCCTCGGGCGGCACGGCCGCGGCCATTGCAGCGCGCATTGCGCCCGCGGGGCTCGGTACCGACACCGGCGGCTCCACGCGCATTCCCGCCGCGTTGACGGGCACCGCGGGCTTTCGTCCGTCGGTCGGCAATGGCGGCAGCGAGCGGCGCTATCACGACCCCGACGCCGTCGTGCCGATCAGCCACACGCGCGATACCGTCGGTCCCATGGCCCGCAGCGCTGCCGACATCGCGCTGCTCGACGGCGTGATAAGCGGCGCCGGTCCACTGCCGGCCGTCGCGCTGAACGGCTTGCGCATCGGCTTGCCGGCGCCGCTGTGGGCCGGCCTTGCGCAACAGGTCGAAGACGTCGCGCGTGCCGCGCTCAAAAAGCTCGAGGCCGCGGGTGTCGTTTTTGTGCCTGTTCAAATGAGCGAACTGGAAGATCTGAACGGCATGGTCGGCGGTCCGATTGCAATTCATGAAGCGCGCGTCGATGTAAAAGCGTGGCTCGTTGCCAACCATGCGCCGGTGCAGACCGTCGCGGAGCTGGCCGCGCGCATTGCGAGTCCCGACGTGCGGGAGATCTATGACGCGGTGCTCGCGGGCGCGCTCGACTCGCGCTATGAGGCCGCGCTCAATCACTGGCGACCGCTTTTGCAGGCCTATATGGCTGCAACCTTTGCCGACGAACGGCTCGATGCGCTCCTCTTTCCGACCACGCGGCTCGCCGCTGTGCCCATGGACGAGATCAACGGTTCGTCGACGGTTTCGATCGACGGCGCGCCGCCTGTCGACACCATGGAAGCCTTTCTGCGCAATACCGACCCCGCCAGCACCTCCGGTATTCCCGGTTTGTCCCTGCCGGCGGGAATCAGCGCGCAGGGCTTGCCGGTCGGCCTCGAACTGGACGGACCGCTCGGCAGCGACAGGCACCTGCTCGCCATCGGCGTGGCGTTGGAACAGCTGCTCGGCGAAGTCCCGCCGCCCGTGCTTTGAAACCGATAAACGATGCTGCCACAGACAACCCACGCTCACGCGCCGACACCGCCGACACCTGCTAGCGAGCTTCCTGTGTCCCCATCCCCAGAGCGCCGCATGATGCATCGCGGCGCGCAACACGTCAGGCGAATGGCGGCCGTGCTCGCCATGGTCCTGGCCGTTGCGGGCTGCGCCCGCCTCGCAGCCGTCGATCCCGACGCATTGTGGAAAATCGTCGATATCCGCTGCGTGCCCTCGCAACAGGCCAGCGGCACGCCCGGTCAATGCACGCTGGTCGATCTCGAGAAACGCTATGCAATCCTGAAGGATATCGTGGGACGTTCGCAATATCTGCTGATTCCGACGGACCGCGTCACCGGTATCGAAAGCCCGCTCGTGCTCGCGCCGCGTGCGCCAGCCTATTGGGCCGACGCATGGGCCGCACGGGGTTATGTGAATCGCTCGGTCAAGCGCACGCTGCCGGACAATCAGTTAGGGATCGAAATCAATTCGCAATTCCGCCGCACGCAGAACCAGTTGCATATTCATATCGACTGCATGCGCGACGACATCAGCCACGCGCTCGCACGACATTCGAAAGACGCGCCCGGCAACTGGCAGTGGGACACGCTGGACGGCAGCCGCTACCGGATCATGCGCGTGACTGCGCTGACCGGTGCGAGCGATCCGTTCCGCGTCGTTGCGCGCGACAACCCGAATGCCGATGCGATGGCGATGCAAACCATCCTCGTGACGGGCGCGGGGCCCTCGGCAGAGAAAGACGGCTGGCTGCTGGTGAGCAGCGGTCTGGATGCGAACAACGGCAGCGGTTCAGCCGAGGGCCTGCTCGATCACGCGTGCCATGTCGCCGACGCGCCTTGAGCAGCGGGCGCGAGTTTGCCGGCGGCGACGAGGATGCAATCGGGATGTGGCTCGCCCATGCGGACAATCAATGGTACGTGGTCGTGGACGACTGCAGCCTGGTCAACACGCCGCGCTGGAAGCGGAACCAGCCTTGTGAGCCTTGCATCACCACCTCGTCGCGTTGCCAGAACACGCGCCTGACTGTCATACGCGCGCCGATATGCTGCACAAGCGGTGGACGGCGCCGCAAGTCGTACAGTACGGGCCCCGCATCCGTTTGCACGAGTGTGCGCGCAACGGTGTCGTCCGCGCTATTCAACTCGTCGAAATGGGTCAGCGCATTGGCACCGAACCGATCGAAGGCGTCGTTTTGAAGCAATGCAACAAAGCCGTGGCCGTCGCGTGCGAATTGCAGTTTGCCCGTGGGGGTATCGAGCGGACCTGTGTCGTGGGTTTGCGCGTGAAGGGAACTCGCGAGACAGGTGGCGGCTAGTGCAGCGATAAGCAGTCGTTTCATTTAGGTTGGGCCCGATTCGCAGACGATCAGCACAGGATGAGCACGCATGTGGCTCGCGTACATCATGATTATCGCTGAAACGGGGCTCTTCTAACGGTGCAGTTCAGGAACGGCTTATCCGAACACGCGAGCCCAAACGGCCCGAATTCTCCGCCCGCGATCTTCAAGCAGATAGGAAGCGGCCAGCGCGATCAAACCCGACATCACGCCGGTCAGCAGATGCTCGACAATGGGAATGCGATAGTGACTGCGGTGCGAGTAGGCATCGCCCAAAGCTGTGAGGCAGCCTACGATAAGTGCATTGCCGTACCGATGTGCGTAGAGCTTTCTCGCAGGAGTGAACGTCAGAAGGACCGCCAGAATGCCGGTGAATAGCCCTGTCTGAAGCGCGATGGCCCAGTGACCCACGCTCAGAACATTGGTCCAGCTGCCCGGCATGCAGGTCATGCACGCGCTGGTCGGTTGCCAGAAGCGCTGCACGAACAGCCTGACGCGGACTTTCCAGTCGCCCCACATGATCTCGTCTCCGCGGTGTGCCGTCGTGCGTGCAATCGCGGTGTCTTGCGGACGCATTCATCAGACGTATTGCACGTGTCGCGCGCCACCTTTGACGGCACAGGGGCACAATGACCCGCTCGTACAATCGCCTGCACTCGAAATCACACAGTAGCGAAAATGCGCCCGAATGACTACGCCCCATCCATTTGCCGCGGACGGGGCCAGTGGGCGGCACGTCCGTTGCTGCAGTCTGCGCTGCAGCAACGGACGCGCCCATCAAACCAAAGAGAAAATACCGCGCCTAGAAGTGCTCGCGTTCCAGGCCGGGTAGCGCCCGCGTTCCTTCGCGTGCAACAGAATGCAGCAACTCAGGAGCAAGACCGAGCATGCGCAGGATCGTGGGGGCCACCTGCGTCGTCACTACACGCTCGTCGACGATCTGCCCCGCGTGATGCGCGCGCGGCGTATAGACCACGAGGCCGAGATGGCTGTCGTCCGGCGCATTGCCGCCGTGCTCTTCGTCCTTTGACGTGCTCGACGTGTAAATGACGCCCGGATTGGGCTGTACTACGATGTCGGGTGTGCGTCCGCGAGCCGGATCGCCGAACTTTGCCGCCAGTTGCGGTCCGTAAAGGATGTATGCGTTCGGTCCATCCGCGCAAATACCCGGTGCATTGCAGCCCAGGTTGTCCTTCAGCGTTTTCACCACAGCGGACAGCTGGCGCTGGTCGCGCAACCAGATGAGGCCCACATCGTCGGTTTGCACCATGCCGGTATCGACGAGGCCCGTCCCGTCATTGAGGTTGCCGCTCTTCGTATTGGCCTGCCCGAAGTTACCGTTCGCATCAAGATAGTTATTCGCTTCAAGCAACTTCGTGAGCGTGTCGCCGTTCTTGACGAGCTTCGAGCGATCGGTCGGGGACTGTCCATGCTTGGCCGTCACGATGATCGCCGTCGACGAATAAAGGTTCTGCTGTTTCAGTTCGGACACGATCCGGCCCAATGCGCCATCCAGATAGGCAATCGCGGCGCTCACCTGCGGCCCGGGCGTGAAGCTCGCATCCAGGTAGCCGCCGCCCTTCGCGACCGGCGCTTTTTGCGCCACGCTCAGCGTCTGGAAGTTGGCGCCGAACACCGTGGGCACACTTGCGCTCGACTGACCTGTCGAATCCTTTCCGTCGATCTCGTCGATAAGCGACTGCACGTGCAGATTGTCGAAGCTTTCCGTGTGCGTGTAGCGGTCGGTGTAGTCGGTGTTGGTGGCCGGATCAATCGAGTTGATCTCCGTGCGCGAGAGGTCGTCGACCCCTGCGCCCGATGGCCCATTCAACCAGTCGTAGCCCCACGCGTGCTTATCCGCCCATGCCGTACGAGCGCCGGTCAGGTTCTGCTTGACCACTTCGAAGATCGTGTTGGTCTGCACATAGTTGTGGGGATAGACGGACTGGCATACGCCGTTGACAAGCGCATGGGGAATCGCCTGCGGATTGAATGCGCCCCCGCCGTTCAGGTGCGTCAGTGCACCGCCGTTCTCCGCGTCGATGCCGGTCGTCTCGTCGAACACGACATTCCAACCCTGCTTGCCTGTACAGCTGGTATCGGAAGGAGCGTAGAGCGTGCGGTCGTACGACACATCGTAGAAAAGACCCGCCGTTTTGGGCGAGCCGCCGGTCACCAACGCCGCGAGCCCCGGAAACGAGTCCGAAAGACCCGGCGTATAGGCATTCGTATAGGTCGTCCCGGCTTTGGCCAGCAACGCGAGATTAGGGCAGGCGTTCGAGTTGATGCAACGCGCCACATCCTGCTCATGCAAACCGTCGAAACTGATCAGCAATACGTGCTTCACCGCATCATGCGGATGCCCGTCGTCCTGACCGTTGTGCGCAGCGGCGCCTTGCGAATAGAGGCCACCTAGCACAACTCCGGCGCCAATTGCTGCATGCACCCGCATCCATCTCCTGATCGTCTTCATGTCTGTCCTTTTGGCATGGTCGCGAAAGAATCGGTAATACGGACGCAAATGTGCAGTGACTTTAAGTCCTCCAGATGAATCGGTGCTTTCGGTTTTATAACGCCGTTGCGGTGCCGGTCGCACACTGGCAATTGGCGTGAATTGCGCGCGCCCTTAAGGTTTCCATAACCTTTTGGTGGTAGGAGAACAAAGCGGCGAACCCACGGTTCGCCGCTTTAAAGGAAATGCGAGGAATGCGCTCATCGCCGGCCCGCCGGCGCGTGAGTGCTGAACGATCAGAAGCGCGTGCGAACACCCGTCGTCAATTCGAGCTGGTTCGTCGCACCGAATGTGCTGCCAACTGTATAGCCGCCGTGCAGCCTCATGTAGTCGCCGGCCAGATACACCTCAGTACGCTTGGACAGGTGATAGAACCCGGACCAGTAGAGCGTTTCCTTGTAGCCGTTGTGCAGGCCCGAGGTCGGATCGAATGCGCCGATGTTCGCGTTGGGAATGTTGCCGTCCGCGTTATACGCCGCGTTCTTCACGCGCATCTGCTGATAGCCGAGTTCATAATCGAACGGGCCCTTGGGCGACAGCTTGAGCGACACAGTCCACGCGTTGTCCTGACGTTGACCGAGTGCGCCCTGGTTGCCCAGATACCGGAAATAGCCCGCGTTGGCGCGCAGAATGCCGAACGTGTAGTTGCCACCCACCGAATACGACTGGTTGGTGATGCCGGCGCGATTCACGTGGCTATAGAAGGCCGACACGTTGAAGGGGCCGCCGTTGTAACCCAGCGCTGCCTGATAGTTGGAGTTGGAACCGAAGCTGGTCGAGTTACCGAATGCGTAACCCGCGCTGGCGAAAATACCGTTATTGAAGAGCTTCTTCCACGCCACGCCGTTGGTGTACCGGGTGCCGGTCGCGCTGGCCGCGTAAAAGATCATCTGCTTGAAGTTGTTGGAGTTGGTCCAGCCGCCCTCTTCCGTCGTCAGGCGCGCGCTGCCGTAAGGGTCGCCGTAAATCGCCGCGGCGTCGCGGGCAATGGTGTTCTGAAACCCTGCCGTAATCTTGCCGAAGGCATCGTTCTCGATACCCACCCACGCGTCGCGGTCGAAGATCTGACCGGGATCTTCCATTTCGCCGTTAGCCACGACGTATTCGCTTTCGAGCCTGAAGATGATCTTCGATCCGCCGCCGATATCTTCTGCGCCCCTCAAGCCCCACCGGCTGCCGCTGAACCACGGCTCGCCATCAATACCCATACCGATGACGTGATCTCCCTTGGCATTCGCATGCGACTGATAAGTCGGCACGCTCAGGTCCATCAGCCCGTACAGCTGCACGCTCGATTGCGCATGCGCGCCCGTTGCCCCGCAAACACCGGCTGCGACAGCCAGCGTCAGGTATCTTTTCTTCAAGTTCGTCTCCTCAAGTTGCTGCGTTGAAAATCTGCCTTCTCTGCTCGCGCGTGCGCGGCTTTTCTGATCGTTTAGCGCCATACGGCACCTAATGGACGAATCGTAGCGATCCGAATCCTTCACCCTCCTTTCCTGTACCTTTTGTACAACTAAGTGGATTTACCGATTCATCCGATAACTCTGCTCCTCGTCCAGGCTATTCGAACTCTTTCGGCCGGAGAATGTAGCCGAGGCCGCGCAGCGTGGTGATTTGCGCGCTGGAATTGGAGAGATGTTTGCGCAGCCGGTGGATATAGATGTCGATGGCGTCGGCACTCGGCTCGTCATCCAGGCTGAACACGCTCTCCATCAGCACGGCTTTCGATACCGTCTTGCCCTTTCGCAACATCAAAGTTTCCAGCACCGTATGCTCGCGGCGCCGCAGCGCGAGTCGTGCGTCGTTGTGAAAGAACTCCCGCGTATCGGATAGGTATTGCAGGTCACCACACGTGAGGCACGACGACATGCCGCCCGATTGCCGGCGAATCAGCGCCTTGATACGCGCGACCAGTTCGCGGGCGTCAAACGGCTTGACGACATAGTCGTCCGCACCCGTGCTGAAACAATCAACCTTGTCGTCGGTCGAACCGTGCGCCGTCAGCATGATGACCGGCACGTTGTCGCCGCGGCGGCGCAAACGCGCGAGTACCTCGCGACCATCCATTCGCGGCAGCCGAAGATCGAGCACGACGACGTCGTAGCGTTGTGTCGTAAGCACTACATCGGCACACTCGCCATCCGGAACACTGTCCACTGCGAAGTTCTCGAGGCGCAGCAGGTTAGCGATCCAATGCGCAAGCTCCGTGTTGTCTTCAACCAGTAGTAGCTTCATCGCACTTTTCTCAATCGCGCCACTTCGGCACTCGAACCGTCACGACGAGACCGGTACGCCCGGCCACCGGTTCCAATTCGACGGTTCCACCATGCGAGTGCGCAACTTCGCGCACAATCGATAAACCCAGTCCCGTTCCTTCTGCATCGGTCGTCCCACGATAGAAGCGCTCGAAGACATGGGCGCGCGCCTCGGCCGGAATGCCGGGCCCGTTGTCGATAACCTGCACTACGACCTCGCCGCCCTCTGTCCGGCATGTTGCGGTGACCCGTCCGCCCTTCTGCGTATAGCGAATGGCGTTATCGACAAGGTTTGAAACGAGAGCAGTCAACAGCATCGAACTGCCCGCAATGTACGCCTCGCCGTCCAACTCCGCGCCGATATCGATCCCGCGCCGCTGTGCGGCGTCAACGAGATCCTCCAGCACGCATGAGACGACAGCGGCGACGTCGACTTTGGCAGGGGTGCTGTCACGCGGCGACGACTCGGCCTGCGCCAGCATCAGCAACTGATTCGTCATCCCGGTCATCTTCGCGGTGCTGCGGCGGATGCCCGCCAGCGCATCGGTCAGCAGCGGGCCGCAACGTCCGCACGGGCGGGCGCACTGAACCTGCGTTCCAAGCAGTGCGAGCGGCGTACGCAGCTGATGCGCGGCGTCGGCAATAAACTTGCGCTGCGTCGTTGCATGCAGTTTCAGACGCGCGATACATTGATTGATCGCGTCGGCCACAGGACGCAACTCAGAAGGCAGGCGCTCGATATTGACCGGTTGCAGTTGCAGCGCGTCGCGATCGGCGACGTCGTCCTTCAGCTTCACGAGCGGCCGCAATTCGAACGTCAGCCCAAGCAGTACAAACGCAATCACGAGCGCGAGCATGAATCCCTCGCGCAGCAACTGCGGACGCCAGAGGTTTTCCAGCATCGCTCGATACGATGCCTGGGTCTTGCCCACGACAACCGTCACCGGCTCGGTTGCGCCCGAGTCGTACAACTCGCGCTCGTATGCGACCGCGCGAACGCGGTGGCCGTCGAGCATCGTGTCGTAAAACACGGGCCCCTGGCTTGCATGCGCAGGCAGCGCAAGATCCGGATTGCCTCCGAGCAGGCGCGCTCGCCCCTTCACCACTCGGTAGAACACCTGGTCCTGGTACGGCGACTCGAACATCTCAAGTGCGGCCGGCGGGATCCTTGCGATCAGTTCCCCCTCTTCCCAATTGACGTCTTCTCCGATGATTCGCGCTGACGCAAATAAGGCGTTGTCCTGCAGAAGGCTGGCAGTCTCGCGAGCCGCGTCATACGACATAAGCCCAGTGACGAACATAAACGCGGCAACCGGCACCAGTAGCCACGCAAGCAGCCGCGCGCGCAGGCTTCGCATCATGATTCACTTTTCCTCGCGTCGTTCGCGCGCCTGCCACGCTTTCAATTGGCTTCTCATATCGCCACGACAAGCTGAATGCAAGCTGATATGAAAGCAAAATGTTGTGATGTGTGAGGCGAATCGACAGTTTCGCTGATGCCTCAGGAGGGTCGATGCCCCTCTCATCGCTTACGTTCACCATGTATTCACGGCGCGATTATGAGAGGACAAATCCTTCTCTCCGCTTTCATCGCACCCCGGTTTTCTTAGGGGAATTCCATGAGACGGGCTCCAGGACCGCGAAATGGGACCAAGCACCTCCACTCTGTGAAGCTTCAAATCGGGTTACACGTATAGCGTCCCCCCAATGCAGACCATAAATAACTTTTACTTTCCGATTGCCCTTCAGACGCCCATTGTGTGAAGCGTATTGACAGACCCCATCTACCATTTCTTAAGATTCCTTAAGGAATGAGTATCTGGGCTAATAATGGAAAGGAGACGAGTATGGAAAAGCGCCTGATCGCCCTGATGCTGGTCGGTGTGGCTGCGTTGGCCGGCTGCGGAGGAGGAGACAACGTGAGCAGCCCCACGCCGCCGAAGCTTGTGACGAATATCGTGGTTCCGAATGCTTCGAGCCCATCATTCAGTTTCGATATCGGCTATGTGGAGGCCGGCAACTACTTTCTGGCGGACCGCAATAACAAGGCAGTCGATGTCGTCGATACGAAATCCAACACGCTGGTCGCGCAAATTCCTGGACCGTTCGCCGGCATAGGTGCAACGACAGATGCGTCTGGTCCTGACGGAATCGTCGGCATTACCGGCACCCACACCATTTACGTGGGCGACGTCGGCTCGGTGAAGGTCATCGACACGTCTGCGAGAAAAACCATCAATACCATTGCCATCAGCAGTTCGGGATCACGCGTGGATGAAGGTTGTTACGACCCGGACGATCATCTCGTGATGTTTGCGAGTCCGGGAGAATCGCCGCCATTTGTCACCTTCATTTCGACGCAGACCCAACAGGTCGTCGTCAAACTGCCTTTCAACGGTTCATCGGGACTCGAGGCCTGCACGTACGACTCCCGCTCGAGGAATTTCCTCATCAACAACGACGGAACCGCGGCCAATCCCGACGGAGAGCTCGATGTGATTAGCGCGAGTTCCGCGGCGGCCGGCAATCCTTCAGTGAGCAAATCGTTTCCGCTCGGCAAATGCGCGCCGACGGGCATCGTACTCGGGCCGAATAACGACGTACTGGTTGGATGCGACCCATCGCCGGGCGATCCGCTGATCACGCTGATTCTTGACCGCACGAGCGGGGCAATCCGGGCCACGGTGCCATTCGGCGGCGTAGATCAGGTCGACTACGACCCGGTTTCCAACCGCTATTTCCTGCCGGCGCGGCATTACGTGACAAGCGGCACGGCGGCTTCCTCGGGATTCAGTCCGCAGATGGGCGTAATAGACGGTGCATCGCGACAATTGCTCTTTAAGGTTCCGGTCGGCACAGGCGCGCACTCCGTCGCTGTCGACAGTACGCTGGGGCAAGTGTACGTTCCCTTCCAGGGCGGTGCGGCTGGTTTTCCGAACGGCGGGATATCGGTATTCTCCACGCACTAGCAGGAGTCATGTGCGCTTGCGGGCCACTCACGCTTTCAGGCGGGTCGCTGCAACACCCAAGGCGACCCGCCTGTGTCGGGCTAGATCGTTCATGACGATCGCGCGATAGTGAAATGGAACATATCTCGCAAGCATCATGGAAGCATGCGGTAAAGCCGATGCTCCGGTAGGGTCGCGACAAGCTGCCAGCCGGCCAGCGTTTCGGAAAGGCGTCGGCGCGGATCGAAGACGGCGAGATAGACTTCCGTGAACCGGCTGTGAAGATCCGGAAATCTGTTCTGCAACTCCGCCGCCCATGCGCGCAACATGCGATCGTCTGCGCGGAAAGCATTGTCGCCGTTCTCGATATCGTCCTGGAACTTCCTTAACGCCGCATTTTCGCTGCGATAAAGCACGGGCTGCTGGCCGGCTTTCAAATAGAGGTCCGGCACCAGAATACCGTCGAGCGTCGCGAGTGCGACGACTTTGTCCAGATACGGATTCCAGCGGTCAGGCGCGGTTCTCGGCGACGGGTATGTCGTATCCTGTTTGTACTGGAGGAGCACCGATCCCGACTTCAACGACGCAAACGTGTCCCTGTATGCCTGAATGCCGGGCTTGGCCGCACGCCAGTCGGAGGTCACCGTCGCAATGCGGAACACGAACACAATGGCAAGCGCCACAGCGCCGATACGTTGCAGCCGCGGTGCAGACGCGCGCACATCGACCAGCGCAGTGAGCAGAAATGCAAAGCTCAATGCGCATCGCTCGACAACACCGTACGAGGCAAATGCCGAAAACGGCGCAAATAACGCGACCACTGGCAGCGCGATGAGCGTTATCCGGCACTCGGGCCTGCACGTCCACCATCTCAGCAGAAAGCCGGCGACTAAGGTCACGACGAGCGCTACCAGAATCGCGACATCGGCCCGCGGATTACCCACCGCGAATACATCGAGCCAACGGCTCACCTTGGCAAAGATATGAACGAAGCCAAAGTCAATCGACCCGCGAAGACCGCCGGTACTGCTGTGTGCGAGCAGTACAAACGGCACGATCAACGGAACGAGGCTTGCGCTCGCATGCCTCGCGAGCGAACTGCCGCGCAGCCTGCCCTCCTGCAGCAGACAGCCTAGCTCCCAGGTTCCTGTCACGAGCGCGAAAACCGCGAGTGGAAACAGATGGCAGAAATAGATCAGAAGCGCGCTGCATGACGAGACGGCGATCCGCACGAGCGTTGCCTGGCGCAGCGCCACGTGCAGAGCAATCGCCCACAAGCAAAGACCCACACCGAAGAGGAAGTTGTCGTAACCGCGTATCAGGATCCAGTTGTAAAGCAGCAGGAAACTTGTCAGCGGGAACCACGTCCAGCGGCCATTGACCGCACGGCTCAACACGAGGCAACCCGACGTGAGCAACGCGAGCTCGACAACAATAAACCACCACGCCGCCCATTCCACCGGCATGAGCCGTGCAATCCATGGGAGCGTCAAGTCCATCGCGAGATCGGGCAAGGCGTCCCAGTGAACGACGAAGTTGCCTGCGTAGACGTCCGGACGCGACAGAATGTCTATTCTGACGATGTTATAAAAGTGCTGACCCAACGGCGGAATCGAAGTGACGAAGAGCGGTGAAGAAGCTACGAGAGTGGCTACGAACCACACGCCCCACAGATGCAATGGCTTGGCGCCCTGAGCGATTCGTTGCCGATCAATCATCGAGGTTCCTCTCAGGCTATTGGAAGCGTTCAGTCCGTGCGCGCCGGCACACCTTTCACCGCGCGCTATTCGCTGGTCATTTCGTTATGCTTACGGACAACAGACAAATCAAACGACTTTAAACACCGATGTCGCGAAGGTTCTGATTTCGTCGAACTGAGTAACCAGCTCCAGACACAGCACAAAACCGAGCATCGCTGACAGTCCGGGGTAGCGCTCGATCCAACGCAGTGCATGCGGCGCATAGCGGCTTCTTACCGCGTCGCGCGTCATGATGTAAGTGATGACGATGCCAATGGCCGCACCGGCCAACAGGTCAGTTGGATAATGAAAGCCGAGGTAGGCGCGCGGCAGGCAGATGAAGAGGATGACGTAGAGCAGCGCCAGCGTCCCGACCCGGCGCGAAATAATAAAAATGCCGACCGCAATCGACATCCACAGCATGGCATGGTCGCTCGGAAACGAACTCCACGCGGACAGCATGCTCTCCTGTTGCGGGACAAATGGAAAATGAAGGTGTAGTTCGGGAGTAAACGCGGGGCGCGTCCTGAACGGCAGGAAATGCGCGAGGAGCCTTCCCACGAGAAGAGCGAGAAGCCCGCTTACGGCTGTCGCAATGACGACTTCCCGCCGCCATTCGCGGCGCTCCGACGACTGAAACCATATCCACCACAGCACCGGGATCAGGACGAGGCCCTTGAAGGTGTACATATCCGCGATGGCTTGCACCGCATGGTTGCACAGTGCGCAGGCATTGAATCCGCTCAAGAAAGTCTCGATGCTGGTATCGAAGCTGTTCATATTTTGCGTCAACAATAGGTATGTGCCGGGACAGGAAGGTATTAACCACCTCACGAAATTCGTTCGAACAACGAGTCGTCTGGGCGGGCTGCAGTACACCCAGATTATGTGAATTGCCACCGTGACACGCCCGGCATCGATTCCCAAATGCGCGTTTGCGCACGCTGCGCTTCAAAAAATTCGCCGTTTTGGCCGATACTGTGGAGTGCCGCCTGTTCGCTTGCGCGGCTGGCGATGCAGGCAAGAAACGGGCGCGCGCTCATGACGCGGCCCAATGACCGCAACACATAATGCATAGGAAAAGGCGAGCGCTGTCGCGACCTTCGTTGTGGAGGTTCGACCGACCGCATCCACACTGAGCGTCGTGGGGCTGAGCGGGATCGGCAAATCTACGGCACTGAAATCCATTCTCCGGCTCTATCCGCAGGCTATTCGTCGCCAGCAGTACAGGGGCCACGAGCTTGTTCAAAACTGTCCGAAGCGGGAATTACGATCAAATGGGATGGTCCCCCTGCGTGGCGAGGTCAGGCTATCGGGGCCGGGCATATCGACGTCGGAAGTGAGGCGGATCGAGAGTCATCAAGCTCGGCAGTCGGTGCTAACACCGCTCACTGAAAATGCGTGCACGGTACGCCCTTCCACTCGTTCGCGCAGCCTTCTATCACTCAATCGCATCTCAATAAATGGGATGCATCGAATTTGACCTTGCTTAACATAAACGTGGATTGATTCCGACGTCTCTGTCCAATTCGATTGACGTTTTTCTGGTGCAACCCCTAAATTTCAGTGCCGATAGCTGCGAATGCAACGATTTCACCCCGCGCCTTTCAACCGGAATGGGATGTGTGTATGAATGCAGTGACCAGAAGTTTCGCCGATGCGCTGCGCCACCCGAGTGCGCGTCTCAGTCAGCGTCTGCGGGTTTGGGTCGGGATATCCGAACACGATTTCGACGTCGTCAAGTTCAGGGTGCGCGGGGGATTCTGCAAGGACTATACGGCTGATGTTACCGTGACTTCGTCGCAGCTCGATCTCGACGGCAAGCAGTACGTCGGACGGCGCGCGGGGCTGCAGATCGACGAGCGCGTGGCCGTGCCCTCGGTCAGCTATGTCAAACCTGTCGATCATGAAGCTGCCACCTTCAACGGCGTGATCACGCGCATCGAGCGTATCGGCGTGAGCCGCGACGAAGCCACCTACCGGCTGCGCATCGAGCCGCGCTTTGCCGCTCTCTGCAAGCGGATCGTCAAGTCAGACACCTTCAAGGACGTGACGCTGCAGGAGATGATCAGACAGGCGCTGGTTGATCGCAAGAACTTCGACGCCGTCGACGTGGAGTTCCAGATCGAAGGGCTGCTGGAGAAGATGGAAGAAGTGGTGATGTACGAAGAGTCCTTATGGAACTTCATCACTCGGCACTGCCGCCGTAAGGGCGTTTTCTGGTTCTACAAGCAGGGCCGAGGCAAGAGCGGCCAGCTCGATACGATCGTCTTTGCCAATAATCCGCGCGCTTATATCCGTTCTATCGATGTCCCGCTCATCCCGGATTCGGGCCTCTCGGCTGGGTGCCACGAGGCGGTGCTGTCGCTCAATGACGCACGTACCCTCGTGCCCGCCACGATCGAACTGTACGAGCGCAACTACCGCACGCCGGACGATCCGTTACGGGCGACGGCGAACGTCTCCAGTGAAGCCGACGACCGATCGGTGTTCGGACAGGTCAGCCGCAGCGCGGAGTTCCACCTGACGCAGCAGCAGGGCGAGGCACTCTCGGAGACGCGGCGTGACGAACAGATCGCGCGCCAGGTGACGCTCTCCGGCACGACGAACGCCCTTGGGATTGCGCCGGGCGTCGTCATGAAAACGACCAATGTGAAGGTGCCACGCGCCGAATACGGGTTCGTGATCACGTCGATGGTTATGAAAGGCAGTCGAACGAAACCGGCACACACCCGCTTCAAGGCGATGCCTGCGCATCTGACGTACTGTCCGCGTTTTGACTACGAGCGAGACTGGCGTTTTCTGAAAGGTCCCATCGTAGGCGTCGTCACAACCTTTGATTCGACGCCTTACGGGTGTATGGACGAGTACGGCCGTTATCCCGTCCTGCCGAAGTTCCTGCAGGGTGCGGGCAACACCGACCGGCAACTGCTGAAACTGCGCCTGGTGCGTGTCTCGTCATCGGACCAAGGCGGTTTGCACTCGCCGCTGCTACCGGGAACCGAGGTGCTGCTGGAGGGGGCGCACGCGGACGTGGACCGCATGCATATCACCGGCGCCCTGCATGACTATGCGCACCGCGATCCCGTTCGGGACACGGATGCGTTGTATAGCTATGCCATCTGGCGCTCTCCATTGCTCGGTGCTGAGGTCGTTTTCAACGATCTGAAGGACAAAGAAAGCGCACGGCTTGCGACCGTGTACAGCCAGTCGGCGGTGAACCTCGGTTATTTGCTCAATAGCAAAAAGCTCCCGCGCGGGACGGGCTACGAGGCGACGACCCAGGCGTGGGCGACCATGCGCGCAGCGAAGGGGCTGTTTTTTTCGGCGGACGCAGCAGCCGGGGCCGACACGCCGCACCTGGACATGCCCGCTGCCATCGCGCAGCTCAAGGCGGCCCTGCAACGTGTGACGGATCTGGCATCGGCGACCACGCAGGCTGGGGCCGATCCTGCCGATCGTGCCGCACAGTCCGCGCTGCTCGACGGCCTGAACCAGCTGCGCGACGCGGGGTTGCTCGCGAGCGCCCCCGGCGGCATGGCGTTCGTGACGCCGAAATCGATGCAGCACTCGGCGGGACAAAACGCGATCGTGACGGCAGGCCAGGACATGGACGTGAGTGTCGTCCAGCGCCTGCGCATGGCGGTGGGCGGGATGATCTCGCTGTGCGCGCACAAGCTCGGCATCAACCTCACCGCTGCGAAGGGCAAGTTCACGGCCTCGGCGCTCACTGACGGCATGGACCTGTTCGCGAAGCAGCAGGTACGGATGGCCAGCGAAAGTGCCGACGTGCAGGTGTCGGCGAAGTCGAAGATCGCGCTTAACAGCGGTGGGGCGTCGCTTGAGATCGAGGGCGGCAACATGACGTTCTACTGTCCCGGCTCATTCACCATCAAGGCAGCCTCGTTCACGTTCGTTGGCCCCGACAACGTGCCGACCCGGTTGCCGTCCCTGCCGAAAAGCAGCCTGAAGATTTCCGACACGTATTCGTCATCCCACTGAAGCCATGATCATCAGCCCTCCCTTTCTTCCGGCGTCGGGCCTGACGGCCAACGACGTTTCGAAACCGGACCCCATGATGGACCTCATCGACCAGTTCGAGATCGGCCATCACGGGGCCTGGCCGGTTACCTTCGACCGGCGTTCTCATTGCGCCATCCATCTGAATCCTCGCGCGCAGGGCGCGGGCCAGGCAGAGCCGGTGCGTGCAATCGCCGATGGGGATGTTGTCGCGTATCGGGTCTCCAGGGACGCCG